>ENA-OQHA01000130-OQHA01000130.1-human-gut-metagenome-genome-assembly--contig:-NODE-130-length-39744-cov-5.259636_pt1 | contig 39744 bp, 39 predicted proteins | sample MGYA00242558_ERZ504707 | MGnify/ENA primary metagenome ERZ504707 (study PRJEB26092, sample SAMD00036197) | human gut metagenome | host: Homo sapiens | study: EMG produced TPA metagenomics assembly of... | reverse complement strand
CTTTTTCTGTATGCCGGAGTTTTGCCGGATTTCGGGGAAGGGGAAATATAAAGAAAAAACCTTCCGCTGAAGCTGCGAAAGGTTTGATAAGTTGCGGAGGCCTGACTCGAACAGACGACCTTTGGGTTATGAGCCAACGAGCTACCAACTGCTCCACTCCGCGATGTTTATTTCTTAAATGCGGTGCAAAGGTACGGAGATAAATTCATATAAACAAATGTTTATGCGAAAAATATAGAAAGGTTTACTTTTGTTTAGAATAATAAAGGCTTTAAGTCATATAATTGAAGAATCTAAAGAGAGGTAAGGGGCTTTTTCAGATGAATTTGACACCTTATATTTGTGTAGTATGAAGAAAAACAGTACTTTTGCTCAGATTTTTATCAGTTGTGCAATAAGGAAAGATGACAGTATTAAAGACGAGAGCCAAGTTGGTAGACGTTGCCCGACAACTTTTTGCGAAGAAGGGGGTGGAAGATACCACGATGAATGACATTGCCCAAGCTTCAAAGAAAGGAAGACGGACGTTGTACACTTACTTTAAGAGTAAGGAACAGATTTACATGGCTGTGGTAGAGTCGGAACTGGAGATGCTTTCCACTCAGATGGAGAAGGCGGCAAGCAAGCCGGTATCTCCGGATAAGAAGATTCTGGAACTGATTATGACCCATCTGGATGCGATAAAAATGGTGGTATACCGTAACGGAACGTTGAGAGCCGATTTCTTTCGGGATATTTGGAGGGTAGAAGCCATGCGAAAGGAGTTCGACCGGAAGGAGACAGCGTTGTTTCGCCGCGTACTGCATGAGGGAAAGGAACTGAACCTTTTCGATATTGACAATGTAGAGATTACAGCTGATATTTTGCATTATTGCATAAAAGGAATTGAAGTGCCCTATATTCGCGGTCAGATAGGCGAAGAGCTGGACGATGAAACTGGTTGGCGCTATGTGGCCAAGATTGTGTATGGCGCATTAGGTGCAAGAAAAAAGAAAATAATCATATCGTTTAATTAAAAAATAAAGAAAATGGGATTATTAACTGGAAAGACGGCTATTGTTACCGGTGCTGCACGTGGTATTGGTAAGGCCATTGCATTGAAGTTTGCTGCAGAAGGAGCAAACATTGCCTTTACGGATTTGGTTATTGATGAAAACGGCCAGAATACAGAAAAGGAAATTGCGGCTTATGGCGTAAAAGTAAAAGGATACGCTTCAAATGCAGCAAGCTTTGAAGATACTGCAAAGGTGGTAGAACAGATTCACAAAGACTTTGGTTCTGTTGATATCCTGGTGAACAATGCAGGTATCACAAAAGACGGTCTGATGATGCGTATGAGCGAAGGACAGTGGGATGCTGTGATTGCAGTCAACTTGAAATCTGCCTTCAACTTCATCCATGCATGTACACCGATTATGATGCGTCAGAAACAGGGAAGCATCATCAACATGGCTTCAGTAGTAGGTGTACACGGTAATGCAGGACAGTGCAACTATTCAGCTTCTAAGGCTGGTATGATTGGTCTGGCTAAGTCTATCGCACAGGAATTGGGTTCTCGCGGTATCCGTGCCAATGCCATTGCTCCGGGCTTCATCATTACAGAAATGACAGCTAAGTTGTCTGACGAAGTGAAGGCTGAATGGAACAAACGTATTCCTTTGCGTCGTGGCGGTACACCGGAAGATGTAGCTAACATCGCTCTGTTCCTGGCTTCTGACATGTCTTCATACGTATCAGGACAGGTCATCCAGGTTGACGGTGGTATGAACATGTAATATAATAATGTTAGTATAGAGTGAAGAATGGGGAATAGGGGAGAGTTTTCTTCAGTATTCTCTGTTCTTCATTTTTTGTGTATGACAGTAGTTTACGAAGATAATCACATCATAGTAGTCAACAAGACTGCTTCAGAAATAGTACAGGGCGATAAGACCGGTGATATTCCCTTGTCGGAGACCGTGAAGCAATATCTGAAAGAGAAATATGCCAAACCGGGAAACGTGTTTTTGGGAGTCACTCACCGACTGGACCGTCCGGTAAGCGGACTGGTGGTATTTGCCAAGACCAGTAAGGCATTGAGCCGTCTGAACGAGATGTTCCGTAATGGCGAAGTAAAGAAAACGTATTGGGCCATCGTGAAACAGCAGCCTAAGGAAGAAGAAGGAGAGCTGGTGCACTATCTGGTCAGAAATGAAAAGCAGAATAAGTCGTACGCCTACGATAAGGAAGTGAAAAACTCCAAGAAGGCTGTACTGAATTATCGTTTGATAGGTCATTCAGAAAACTATTATCTGTTGGAAGTAGATTTGAAGACCGGACGCATCATCAGATACGCTGTCAGCTGGCGAAGATGGGATGCCCTATTAAAGGCGATTTGAAATACGGTTTTCCACGTTCCAATCCGGATGGAAGTATCTGCTTGCATGCCCGCAGGGTACGCTTTATTCATCCGGTATCCAAAGAGCCGATAGATTTGGTAGCCCCTCTTCCTGCAGGCAATCTGTGGAATGGTTTCGGTATGGAATAAAAAGATAAGAAGGAAACGCTTCACAGCGTCCCCTTCTTTTAACACATAGGCATCTTCATTTTATCTGAGATTGTATATAATTGAGAATTCAATTAAATGAGGTAAACAATCTCTGAACTTTATTCTATGGGGTTGGGTTTAGCCTAGTTTGTTTTGGTTGTTCATTGTCTTTGTTTATCTGTAAATAAACAGACAAAACCCGTGCCAAACTCGTAGAATGCCTTATAGAAGGGATTTTTATACAGAACGCTGTGGAATAATTGTGGAACGTGTGGAAAAATTCCACACGTTTATTGTGGAATGTGGTAGAGTTTTAATTTATTGTATAATGTTTTCCGGTCAATACCCAATAATGTAGCCGCTTTGGTCTTGTTATTTCCGGTTTGCTGCAGGGCTTTTAAAATCCGGTGCTTTTCGGTTTCCTCGTCGTGCAGGGCGAAAGTTTCCTCCATTTCCGGATTTTCGCACACCGTTTTCCGCTCGTTTATTTCTTCTCCTAAATCTTTAGCCGTGATAAATTCACCTTGAGCCAGCAAGGTAGCCCGTTTGACCACATTCTTCAGCTGGCGCAGGTTGCCCGGCCATGGATATTTCTGCATGGCTTCGCTGGCTTCTGCATCGAATCCTATCAATGTACGTTCCAGCTCATGGTTGGCCTGGTCCAGAAAGAAGTTGGCAAACAGCAGAATGTCTTCCGGACGCTCTTTCAAGGAAGGCATCTGTAGCGTAAATTCATTGATACGGTGATATAAATCTTCCCGGAAATTCCCTTTTGCAATGGCCTCTTTCAGATTTTCGTTTGTGGCGCTGATAAGACGAACATCCACCTCAATTTCTTTTGTAGAGCCAATTCGGCGGATACGACGTTCTTGCAAAGCACGCAACAATTGTACCTGCACTTCGTAGCTGAGGTTTCCGATTTCATCCAAAAATAATGTACCTCCATTGGCCTCTTCAAATGCACCGGCCTTGTCATTCAAGGCACCGGTAAATGAGCCTTTCACATGACCAAAGAATTCAGAAGCCGCCAGGTCCTTAGGTATGGAACCGCAGTCAATGGCGATGAAGGGCTTTTCCGAACGTTTGCTCAACTGATGAATGCGATGAGCCACATATTCTTTTCCGGTTCCACTGGCTCCGTTAATCAGTACTGACATTTGTGTAGGAGCTACCAGTCCTACGTAGTTGTATAATTTCCGGGCCTCTTCACTTTCTCCTTCCAGAAAACCATGAGCTGTTTGTGCAGCGTTTTTTTCTTTTCCGCTTTCTGCAGGAGTTTTCTCCTGATGAATAGCCTCTTTGATTTTTTCAGTAATTCGTCAGGTTGTACCGGTTTCGAAATATAATCAGTGGCTCCTTCCTTCATGGCACGTACGGCACTTTGAATTTCCGCATAGCTGGTCATGATGATGAAAGGCACCTGATTCCCCTGTTCACGAAGCCATGACAACAAGCTTAGTCCGTCCTGGTCGGGAAGACGCAAATCAGACAAGATAAGGTCGAAGTCGCGCGTGCCAATTTGCTTGCGTGCTTTAGCCTGCGTACTTGCAGTCTCCACTTCGAACCCCTTTTTCCCCAGCCATGTCTTTAGCATGGTAGAAAAAGTCAAATCATCCTCAACGATTAAAATAGACGGAACCATGTGATTTTTTGTTTAATTGATTTTACAAAGATACTATTTTTTACGATACCCCTTCTATGTCCTTTAATATTTTGCATGCAAGCACCTGCTTTGTTTCTGCAATCACGGTTTCTGCCGCTTGTTCTGCTTCCGGGGTATAGGTCTGTGTGCCGCGTTGCTGCTCCAGCCATTTCAACAGAGGAATGGCCTTTTGTGCTTCAATCATCAGGAAGGTAGGCAGCATTTTGTGGGCGGTGGCACACAAGGCTTCCATATCTTTGTTACTGATGGCAGTCTGTAACTTCTCCATATTTTTCTGTGTTTCCTGTGCAAAGGTGCGCAGAATCTCTTTGGCAGCTTCCGGGTCATCCTCCGAGAAAGCCGTCAGCGGAGAAAAGTTATAAGGCTGGTCTGTGTGTGGCGAAGTTTCGTGGGTTTCCTTCTGAACTGGCAAGGTGTCAGGAATATTGTCCGATACGGTGAGGTGGGTCAGTGCATTTTTTACCACCTTCTTCAGTTCCGACTGGTTGAAAGGTTTCTGCAACATGCCGGCAAACCCTTTCTGCAGGAAGTCATTCTCATTCATATCCCCTCGGGCTGTGATGGCAATGACCGGAATAGACTGGGCCTGGGCAAAATCCTGGCTGCGAAGGTGATGAAGCAGTTCAAATCCGTTCATGGCAGGCATTTGAATATCCGTGAATACCAGATCGAACGTACGGCTCTTGAGCTGTTCGATAAGCTCTTCCGGCTGTTCACAGCATACCGTTTCTACTTTGAGGTCTTTCACTTCTTCTTCCGCATTATGCAGCATGGCTTCCGTCAAATGCATTTGTATCCGGTCGTCATCGATGATGGCAATTCGCAGATGGATTTTAGGAAGAGTAATGGCCGGTTCCTTTGTGTCGGGAGCTGGTTTGGGTGAAATGGAAGGTAAAGGCATGGATACCTTGAACGTACTACCTTTTCCGGGAGCACTTTCGATGTCTATTCTTCCTAACAGAAGTTCTACCAGTTTGCGAGTGATGGACAATCCCAGTCCGAATCCTTCCTGTCCTTGTGCACTGCTCAGGCGGGTGAACTCTTTGAATATGCGTTCCTGCTCACTGGCTGTCATGCCGCATCCGGTATCGGATATGCTGAACACGAACTGATTGCCGTGGTATTCTGCCTGTAGGGTAATACCTCCTGCAGCTGTAAATTTCAGGGCATTCGATAGCAGGTTCTCCACAATCTGGCGTATGCGGAACGGGTCTCCTTCCAGGGTGAGAGTTTCCGGAAGTTTTTCCTTGAAATCCAGTTGCAGTTGCTTCTTTTCTGCTAAGGGCAGGAAACTGTTATAAATATCTGTCAGCAATTCGTGCGGATTGAAAGCTACCGGATGTAAGTCCATCTTACCTGCTTCCAGGCGGTGGTAATCCAGCAGGGAAGTGACGAGTGCCAGCAGATGTTGTGCCGAACTTTTCATGTTCGATAAATAAAACTGCTGTCGCCGGTCGTTCACCAGGCGGATGAGCAGGTCGATGTAGCCGATGATGGAGCCGGCGGGGGCCTTGATGTCATGGGTGATGGTCAGCATCAACTTTTCACGGGCTATCAGCAAGTTCTCGGCATACGACTTCGCTTTTTCCAGTTCCCGTCGGTAATGGTTGTTGCGAGTGATGTCGCGTGCAATGACAATGGAGAATACCAGTACCAGCACAAAGGCGGCAATGGCAATCTTGGCCATGGTTTCAGCAGCTTCTTTCCGTATCTCTTCCTCCTGCATCAGTTTGGTGCGGGCGGCTTCCTGTTCATCGTGTTCAATGTTTTCCAGCAACTGGTTGACACGCTGGCTCAGTCCGCTTCCAATGACGCGCAGGCTGCTGATGCGAGTGTTCAGCATCTCGGTTTCCTTTTGGCGGGTCTGAAATACCTTGTGCTGAATACCTGTAATCATGCTGCTGATGGTATCTATCGGACTGTACACTTCATCCAGTGTATCCGTGTATTCCTCCTGAATCACGTTGCTCACCTGGGTGGAATCTTCTTTCCCGGGTGCGAATACGTCAGCCAGCCTTTTGAAGAATCCTTTCTTTTTGTGATGGATGGTGTAGGAGTTATGGTGCGTAATGACTTTTCTGCGTATATGCGGCGTACTGAGCAAAGAATCCTGCTGAGCTATCAGGCTGTCAAGCTGCTCCTGATAAATCTGGTCGGTCGGTGTATTCCGCATGGCTTCCAGCACCGCATACATGTTCCATTGCTTGTTCTGCAACAAGGTCCTTACGGTGTCCAGACGGGCTTGCTGCAGGGTGTCCGTCAGAATCGTTTCCAGTGTATCAATCGAAGCGTTCACTTCTTTCATCGCCTTCAGGTAGTGATAATACTCGTTCAGATTTCCGGTGCGGAGTGTCTGCCCGATACTTTCCGCGTCATACAGCTGGCTGATGATACGGTGAGTGATGTGGCGCCGGTGGTCGAGCTGGTCTCTCAGGCTGGTAGGAGTAGTCAGCAGGTTCATCTGCTGCATGGTATAAGTAAAAGCTCCTATCAGAAGCCCCACCAGCAATATGTAGCCGATAACGATTTTGAAAGAAGTGGAGAACATGGTTTAGCGGATAGATTTCGTTTTATATCTGAATCGCAGGTAATACATGATTCCGGCACTGGTAAGTCCGAAAGGAAAGGCTGCCCAAATACCGATGGCTCCCCAGCCACAGACAAATCCGAAGAGATAGCCTGCAGGTAAGGAAATCAGGAAATAGGCGATGAACGAGAACAGCATCATGGGACGTACGTCGGCGATTCCCCGCAGGGCGTTGGCGAAATTGATTTGCAGTCCGTCGCCAAACTGATACAGCAGGAAAGGGATGATGAGCTGTGCCACCATCAGGCTTACGGCCTCGTCATTGGTAAACCAGCCGCCGATGTAGTGGCGAAGCAGGAAGATAGGAATGCCCGTGAGCACAATCATGGCCAAGATGATGTGGAAGCCGCTTCTGGCCGTATGGCGCACATGCTCCAGGTCCTTTTGGCCGAAGAAATAGCTGATGCGTACCGATACGGCCGACCCCATGCCGTAGTACATCATGAAGCAGACTTGCGACACGGCTATCATGATTTGGTAGGAGCAAGCGCCGTACTTCCCAGCCATCCCACCATGATGGCGCTGAGGCTGAACGAAGCCGTCTCCATTCCCATCTGGCCGGCAATGGGCCATCCCAGCTTGTTCAATAACCCGAAATCGGACCTGTTGAGGCGTCCTTTGGCGAACCCTTTTCTGAACACGTCGTAGCGCGAGGTACAGAAAAAGAGTATCACGTAGGCAATGACCATCAGGATGCGTGAGGCCAGGGTGGCGATGCCTGCACCCAGCAGTCCCAGCTCCGGAAATCCGGCCTTTCCGTAAATCAGAAGATAGTTTCCTATGATGTTCAGCACGTTACCCCCTAACAGAATCCACATGGAGATACGTGTGTCGGTAATTCCGTCAGTAAATTGCTTGAAACCGTTGAACCACAGCACGAAAGGAAGTGAAGCCAGCAATACGAGGTAATACGGTCGCATGGCGGGAAGCAGTTCTTCCGGCTGCCCTAATTATCGATGTTCCAATAAAGCACCGCCATGACCAGACACACGATTGCGGCCAGCAGCGTATTGGCTGCCAGACTGTTTTTCAGGGTACGTCCAACTTCTTCACAACGGTTTTGTCCGAACAGACTGCCCACGATAGGGGTCAGACCATAGCTGAAACCCGTACTGAAAATAATCGCTAAATTGAACATGTTGTTCACAAAGCTGGCTGCCGCCAGTTCATGCGTACTGTGATGCCCAATCATCAATGTGTCGGCAAAGCTAAGATGATGACTCCAATCTGTCCGATGACGATGGGAATGCCCAGCCAGAGGAGTGCACGGTAATTTGAATGTCTCATGAAATAGCCTTATAGTAGAGTATGCTGCAATTTTCGGGAACGAAGCAACGGGTCGAAGTCGCCTGAATCTGTTCGGCAGTTACGGCACGGTATTTTCCTACCTCCTCGTTGATGTCTTCTGCTTTTCCCGTCAGTTCAAAGAAAGCTAGATTGGTTGCTACGTTCAGGTAGTTGATGTTGTTGAAAATCTGTTCGCTCTCGTAGCGGTTCTTTACCTTCTCCAGTTCCTGTTCGCTTACCGGTACGGTCTTCATTTTCTCTAATTCCTTCCAGATGGCCTCTTCTGCCTGTTCCAGAGAAACACCTTCTACCGGTTTACCGGTGATATGAAGCAGTCCTTCATCCAGGCTGCCTGAAATATAGGCATCGATGGAAGTAAACAACTTCTGTTCCTGCACCAGCGACTGGATGAACCGTGAAGAACGACCGTTCGACAGAATGTCAGTAATCATGTCGTATACGTAATAATCCGGATGCATGCGGTTGGACATGTGGAAAGCCATGTAGATGGCATCTACCGGTACTTTCCGTTCCACCGTCTTGCGGCGTACAGCGTCTGGGGCTTTTCAGTCGGAAGCTGTCGGGGGGAAATGTTCCGTGCTGGAATGGGGCCGAACCATTTCTCTGCCAGCCGGATTGTTTCTTCGAATGAGATATGTCCCGTTACGGCCAGAATGGCATTGTTCGGTGCATAAAAACGGTAGAAAAAGTCTTTCACTTCCTCCAGTGTAGCCTGAGCGATGTGTGCGATTTCCTTCCCGATGGTCGGCCAGCGGTACGGATGCGATTCGTATGCCAGTTCACGCAGCAGATGCGACGCATCCCCGTAGGGCTGGTTCAGGTTGCGCTGCTTGAATTCCTCAATCACCACCTGGCGCTGCACCTCCAGACTCTTCGGGCTGAAATCCAGACTGAACATGCGGTCGCTTTCCAGCCAGAATCCCGTTTCCACGTTCTGGTGCGGCAGGGTGATGTAATAATTTGTAATGTCGTTGTTGGTCCAGGCATTGTTCTCTCCTCGGCATTCTGCACGGGAGTGTCGTAGTCGGGGATGTGGAGGGAACCTCCGAACATCAGGTGCTCGAACAGATGGGCAAATCCCGTGTGCGACGGGTCTTCATCGCGGGCTCCCACGTCGTACAACAAGTTGAGGGCGACCATTTGTGTAGAGTCGTCCTCATTGTGTACAATCCGCAGCCCGTTAGCCAGTGTATAACGGTTTACTTGAATCATGCGGAAATCAGATTATTCAATCACGGTTGCTTTCAGAATGCGTACGTCTGTTTCCGGACGGTCGGCGCGGTTGGTCTTTACAGCCTGAATCTTGTCGATAACTTCCATACCTTCTGTCACCTCTCCGAATACGGTATACGCTCCGTCCAGGTGAGGCGCACCTCCTACGGTAGTATAGGCTGCAATCTGTTCACGGCTGAACTTCAGGCCGGTTCCTTGGCTACGATCGCACGTGCCTGGGCTTCCAGACTGTCCTGCAATTCCAACAGGCCGTCGTTGTCGCCGGCTTTGCGCATCTTGTAGATTTCTTTCATGTGCTTGCGGGCCAGTTCGTTGAACACCGTTTCCAAACGTGCCTCATTCAACTGGTTCTCCATGCTGATCATCTGTGCTTCAGAGAATTTACGTCCGGTCACAATGTAGAACTGACAGCCGGAAGATTCCTTGTTCGGGTTTACTTCGTCACCCAAGCGGGCAGCAGCCAGTGCACCTTTCTTGTGGAAGAATTTCGGGTTGAACTCAGCCGGCAGTGTGTAACCTACATCTCCGTTCCCCAATGTAGTGGTATCGGTAGCAGTCTTGCTCTGCGGGTCGCCTGCCTGAATCATGAAATTCTTGATTACGCGGTGGAAGAGCGTACTGTCATAAGTACCCTCTTTCGCCAGTTTGATAAAATTGTCCCGATGCTTGGGAGTTTCATTATACAGTTTGACCGTGATGTTTCCCATGGTCGTTTCCAGACGTACAAGTGTTTCGTTTCCAGTTTCCATATTGGTTGTCTTTTTCTGACCGCCCGTGCATGCCATCAGGCAGCAGGCCATCAATGTGAATAAAATAGATAATTTTTTCATGTGAAGAAAGTTGGTTTTGCAAAGGTACAAAAAAACTCTTTATCTGCTGCTTTATCATGTAGCCATCAGCCTTTTTCTTTAGCGGTGACGGCCACATAGACTCTGTGTGTGCGCTGCCCCTTGGGGAGTATGCCTGTTTCTGGTGTTGTTCCCCACTTCTGAAGTTCCCTGGCTGCGGTAGTATGGCTCAAGCCGGTGAGGGCCATGTAATCCGCCACCGTCATGTACGGGTGTGTGGTCAGAAAATCCAGGGCCATTTTCAATCTCTTTTCGCTGGAGTGGTGTGAAGTTTTCAGCTTGCTGGTACCGCTTTCTCTTTCCAGCGTGCAGTGCCCTTCCGTCTTGCGAATCAGTTCTTTGTCGGCACGGAAGTTGATGTTGCGTATTTTGATGCTTCTGGCATTGCGACGGGTTTCTCCTGCGGGTTGTTCGGCCTCTTTTCCTTCCGTTATTCCTAACGAAGGAGTAAATGTGCCGATTTCATCGAGCTTGACCGAATATCCCCGGCTCATTTCGCGGGCCATGGCATCTTTCAGGGCCATAATCATGCCCCGGAGCTCTCCGGTGTTGTAGGTGGTGTGATGTGCGATGTCTTCAATCAGCTCCTCTGTAGAACATTGTCCCTTGATAATCATTCTTGGATAGAGGATGGTCTCGTTTTCGTTGTGCAGGTCTTTCATTTCCTGCATGGTGTAAGTAGCTGCCATTTGAATCAATAAATTTAAAGGGTTAGAACAATTCTTTTAAATGCGCTGAAGCATTCTCTGTTTCACAGTGCGGGATTTGTATTTCACAGTGTGAAATATGTATCCCACACTGTGGTTTTTGTATCCCACAGTGTGAAACAGAGAATTCTCTTAGGTGAAGGTAATTATATTCAAGGGGAAAAGCAAGAATTTGGTAGGGAAATCGGAAGAAATAATGTTGTTATAATCTCATCACCTCCTGTTCAAAGTTATCCTTGTCACCTTTAGCCCTGTTACGTATTTTACTTCTATAGTTATATACCGTAGCTAATGAGTATCCCAAGAAATGGGCAATTCGGTTGGCGTCGGTCACTCCCAGGCGAATCAAGGCGAAAATACGTAACTCAGTGTTTAAGATTTCTCCAGGTTTGGGCTCAATTTTCCATCTTCATTCAACAGGTTGTTGAAATCATGGATGAAGTTGGGGAATAGTTCCAAAAACGATTTATCAAACTCGTTATAAAAGTTTTTACGTTCTTCACGCAGAAAGTCTGCCGAACGGATAGCTTTAAACAAATCTTCTATGCGGGAAGCCATCGCTAATTTCTCAAGTGAGCGTCTGTATTGTTCCAGTTTGTCCAGGTAGCTGACACAACGGTCCAGATAACGGGCGATGTACACTTCTTTGATTTTTCCAGTCTGCTGCAATTGCTGGTTGAGAGCTACCAGTTCTTTGTTGCTTTTTGAGAGATTCTTTCGCATGAGAGAAAGTTTTCTCAGTCCATGGTATAGGTAAAAGGCCAGTAGGATGAGATATACAGCCAATCCGGTAATGCTAAGAGTCAGGATTCTTCCTAACCGTTTTTCTTGCGCCTTTTTGTCGGAATAAGCCTTATCGATGATGGGATAGAATTCTGTGACTTCTAAAAAACGCAGGCGTGCATTGCAGGCTACAGCGTCTTTCATGGAACAGCTTACATAATTATAAGCTCTTTCCGGGTCGCCTTGCTGGTACACCAGGCGAGCAAGCTTTTGAAGGGCCGCGTATTCGCGAACCGATGCATTGAGGTCAATGAGGGCTGTCTGAGCAAGGTAATAGATTTCCATGTCTGTGTCTTTCTTGCTTCGTATGCCAATGAAAGGGTATAGTATGCGTATGCTTTTTCCTGTATGTCTAAAGGAGAAGTAAGCACTTTGTTCAAAATGGGAATAGCCTGGTCTGCCTGCCCGCTTAATATCATTTTTTCTGCCAATACAATGTTACGGTTGCTTCCTTGAGGAAGTATTTTCAACAGGGAGTCACGATACAGTTCCGTCTTTTTCAGATACGTTTGTTTTACGTGTAGGTCTACTGTATTATCTGCCATCCATCCATAACAGGCTCTTATGGTGAAATAATAATATTCTAAGTTGGGGGAAGACAGCTCATGAGGGTGAATTGTTTGTAATTCTGTCAAGGCCTCATTGTACATGCCCATGACACCTCTTACTTCTGCCCGATTGATAGAGATTTCGATGTCTCTCTCCGGTTGAGGCTGGAGAGAGTTGTAGTATTCTTTACGGCGAATATAGTGGCAGGCAGAGTCAGCCTGATAATGTAGATACAAATTAAATAGTTCTCCACAGAGTTTATAACGCTCGGTATTGTCTGTGGCATAGTTCAGTCGTTGTTTGATTTGAGATATGACAGCTTCTCTGTCGTTTTTAAATTTCTCTTTTTGGGAAATTGCTTTATCTAATTGCTCTAAGATTCGTTGCTCGGAGTCTTGTGCGGAAATGGAGATGAACCAGCCTTCTGCAATAAACAATATAAGGAAAAGTATAGATCTCATAGTTTTAAGGTTGAATATCTGATGTTATATCATTTATATTTTAGTTGCTTCAAATTTTGTTAACTTCTTGTAAACCTTCTGTTTACTTCTTTTATGTATTTATATTTTATTTCCAAAGATAAGAAATCTTTTATCATGAATCTACTTTTGCGTTGAAAAACATTTCAACCTCAATATCATGAAACATGCATTAATTTTATTGATTGTGTTCCTTTTCTCGTGGGGAGGAGGACAGGCTGCTCAGGCAATGGAGATAAAGAAAGTGGCTCCTTCTTTCTGGTGGGCAGGAATGAAAAATCCAGAACTCCAGATTTTGTTGTATGGAGAGAATTTGGCTTTGTCGGATGTGAGTGTATCCGGCGAAGGAATTTTTCTGAAAGAAACAGTTAGGCAGGACAATCCGAATTATTTGTTGCTCTACCTTGATTTATCGGAAGCAAAGGCACAGACTTTTCAAATCCTGTTGAAAAACGGAAAAAAGAAATTGCAGATTCCATACGAACTGAAATCGCGTGTGCGGAGAGGAGAAGATGTAAAAGGTTTTACTTCAGAAGATGTGCTTTACCTGATTATGCCCGATCGTTTCGCCAACGGTAATCCTGAAAATGACGTGGTAGACGGGATGCGTGAAAAGAAGGTAGACCGTGCTGATGCGTTTGCACGTCATGGTGGTGATATTCAAGGTATATCGAGTCATTTGGATTATATTGCTGATTTAGGAGTGACAGCAATCTGGCTGAATCCTACTCAGGAAAATGATATGGAAAGCGGTTCCTATCATGGATATGCCATTACAGACTATTATCAGATTGACAGACGGTTTGGAAGTAATGAAGATTTCTGTGCACTGGTAGAGAAAGCGCATGAAAAGAATCTGGAAGTAGTGATGGATATGATTTTTAATCATTGCGGAAGCGAAAATTACCTGTTTAAAGACAAACCTTCCAAAGAATGGTTTAATTACCATTCCAATTACGTGCAAACTTCATTTAAAACGGCCAGTGTAATGGATATTCACGCCAGTGCATTCGAAAAGAAGATTGCCACTGACGGGTGGTTTACTTCTGTAATGCCTGATTTTAACCAACGTAACCGCCATGTGGTTCGTTATCTGATACAAAGCAGTATCTGGTGGATTGAGTATGCTGGCATTAACGGTATCCGACAGGATACACATCCCTATGCGGATTTTGATTTTATGAGTCAGTGGTGTAAAGAGGTGTTGGATGAATATCCTTATTTCAATATTGTAGGAGAAACCTGGTTGAATAGTAATGTGCTGGTTTCCTATTGGCAGAAGGACAGTAAACTGGCTGCGCCGCTGAATTCTAACTTGCCTACAGTGATGGATTTTCCTTTACAGGCTTTGATAAATCAGGCATTTGATGAAGAAACCGGTGAGTGGGGAGGAGGATTATATAAGCTTTATGATTATCAGACACAGGATTTGGTATATGCCAATCCGATGAATCTGCTGACTTTTTTAGATAATCATGATACTTCCCGCTTTGCACAGACCGATGAAATGGCGAAGAACCTGAAACGTTATAAGCAGGCTATGGTCTTTCTGCTCACTACCAGAGGCATTCCGCAGATTTATTATGGTACGGAAATACTGATGACCGGTGATAAAGGCAAGGGTGATGGAGATTTGCGTAAGGATTTTCCAGGAGGCTGGCAAGGAGATACGCGCAACTGCTTTGCAAAGAATGGGCGGACGGCATTGGAAAACGAAGCATTTGAGTTTACCCGTCAATTGCTGAATTGGAGAAAAGGGAATCAGGTGATAGGTAAAGGAAGCCTGAAACATTATTCTATTCAAAACGGAGTGTATGTGTATCAGCGTGAGTTTAACGGTAAATCGGTGGTAATTATCATGAACGGAACGGATGACTCAAAAGAACTGGACCTGGCTCCTTACCAGGAAATCCTTCCACGAGAAAATGCACTCGACGTATTGACCGGAAAAAATGTGAATTTAAGCGGGAAACTTTGTTTGGATGGAAGAGAAAATCTCATTCTAACTTCTAAAACGTTTCTATTTTTAGGCTATGTAAAACTGATTAATCGGCTTATTATAAGATGATTACCATTTATGCTGATTTATATTTTCCTTTTTGTGAAAATAAGATGAAAAAGTGACGCATAATTTTGCTCTCGATAATTGAAAAACATAAAATCTAATCAATATTAATACCACGAAGAACTTATGAAAACAAGAAAAACTTTTGCCTTTGTAGCTTTGTGTTGTTGTGCATTGTGGGCGAATGCACAGAAATTGACTTCACCGGATGGGAATCTGGTAATGGACTTTAGCTTGAATCAAAAAGGTGCTCCTGTTTATGAGTTAACTTTTAAGAACAAGCCTGTGATAAAACCCAGTACATTGGGACTGGAATTAAAACGGGAAGATCCGGAAAAGCGGATTGGCTTTGAATGGACAGAACGCAAAGATAAAGAACGGTAGATGAGAAAATGAATCTGATGACTGGTTTTAAAGTCAGAGAAACGCATACTTCTACTTTTGATGAAACTTGGCGTCCGGTATGGGGTGAAGAAAGTGAAATACGCAATCATTACAATGAACTGGAAGTGACACTTGATCAGCCGGAAAATGACCGTTACATCGTGATTCGTTTCCGCTTGTTCAACGACGGACTGGGTTTCCGCTATGAGTTCCCTCAGCAACCTAATTTGAATTATTTCGTCATTAAGGAAGAACATACTCAGTTTGCTATGACCGGTGACCATACGGCATTCTGGATTCCGGGAGATTATGACACGCAGGAATATGACTATACAACTTCCCGTCTTTCTGAGATTCGTGAGAAAATGAAAACGGCGGTGACGGAAAATTCTTCACAGTTTGTGTTCTCACCTACGGGAGTACAGACAGCTTTGATGATGAAGACGATGATGGCCTTTATATCAATCTGCATGAAGCAGCTTTGGTAGACTATGCTTGTATGAGCCTGAATCTGGATGATAAGAATATGGTATTTGAATCATGGCTGACGCCGGATGCAAAGGGAGATAAAGGTTATATGCAAACTCCTTGCAACTCGCCTTGGCGTACCGTAATCGTGAGTGACGATGCACGTAATATCTTGGCTTCACGTATTACGCTGAACCTGAATGAACCATGTAAAATTGAGGATACTTCCTGGATTCATCCGGTAAAATATGTGGGTGTATGGTGGGATATGATTACCAACAAAGGAACTTGGGCTTATACTGATGAGTTGCCCAGTGTGAAGCTTGGGGTGACTGATTATTCACAGACAAAGCCGAATGGTAAGCACTCAGCCAATACAGCCAATGTGAAACGTTACATCGATTTTGCGGCAAAACATGGTTTTAATGCGGTACTCGTAGAAGGATGGAACCAGGGTTGGGAAGACTGGTTTGGCAAGAGCAAAGACTATGTGTTTGATTTTGTGACTCCTTATCCAGACTTTGATGTGCAGGAAATTCATCGTTATGCAGCAAGTAAAGGTATTGAAATGATGATGCATCATGAAACTTCGGCTTCTGTCCGTAATTACGAACGTCATTTGGATAAAGCTTATCAGTTTATGGTGGACAATGGGTATAATTCAGTGAAGAGTGGTTATGTGGGTGACATCATTCCTCGTGGTGAACATCACTATGGACAGTGGATGGTAAACCACTATCTGTATGCTGTGAAGAAAGCTGCTGATTATAAGATTATGGTAAATGCGCATGAAGCTGTTCGCCCGACTGGATTGTGTCGTACTTATCCGAACCTGATTGGTAATGAGTCAGCACGTGGTACAGAATACGAATCGTTTGGCGGAAATAATGTGAACCATACGACTATTCTTCCGTTTACACGTTTGATTGGTGGTCCGATGGATTATACTCCTGGTATTTTTGAACCGGACTGCAGCAAGATGAATCCGAATAACAAATCGCATGCACGTACTACCCTGGCACGTCAGCTGGCACTTTATGTCACGATGTACAGCCCGTTGCAGATGGCTGCCGATGTACCGGAAAATTATGAACGTTTCATGGACGCGTTCCAGTTCATTAAGGATGTGGCTGTCGACTGGGATGAAACGAAGTATCTGGAAGCAGAACCGGGTGAGTATGTGACGATTGCCCGTCGTGCCAAAGGTACTACTAACTGGTACGTAGGATGTACGGCAGGATATAACGGTCATGAATCGAAGCTGGCTCTTGATTTCCTGGAACCGGGAAAGAAATATGAAGCCGTGATTTATGCAGATGCCAAAGGTGCAAGCTGGGATAAGAATCCGCAGGCTTATACTATCACTAAGAAGAAAGTAACGAACAAAACGAAGTTGAATCTGAAGGCCGCTGTGGGAGGTGGATATGCCATCTCAATTAAAGAAATTAAGTAACTGAACAGGATTGTAATAGGGTAACGATTGTAGTGGTTTTCAATAGGTATTTTTTAGGCTATTATTAACATTCTAATAATTTATCAAATGGAAAAAATCTTAAATCGGAAGGTCAGGATTCTGCTATTGTGTTTAGTAGGAATGCTGATGGCTGTGAAAGGTGTAGCACAGGCTATAATAGTCAAAGGTAGTGTGAAAGATAAAACAGGGGAGGCTATTATTGGCGCCAATGTTTTAGTGAAAGGTACTACTAACGGTACCATTACGGATTTTAATGGTAATTTTGCGCTGGATGCAAAAAAAGGCGATATTTTGGTTATTTCATATATCGGTTTTCGTAACCAGGAATTGCCAGCGGCATCTGATATGAAAATAACTTTAGTTGAGGATGCTGAAATTCTGGATGATGTAATTGTTATTGGTTATGCTACAGGTAGTCAGCGTACGGTTTCTGGAGCTATTCAACGGGTTGGACGTGAAGACATGAACGTTGGCGTCGTAACTAACCCGTTACAAGCTATCAAAGGTAAGGTGGCCGGGGTAAATATCCAGAAAACAGGTGGTGACCCAACAGCTTCTGCTTCAATCCGTGTGCGTGGTACTACTTCTTTGTCTGGGGGTAATGACCCGCTGGTTATTGTTGACGGTGTGTTTGGCGACCTGAATATGCTGAATGCTATTTCACCAGCTGATATTGAAAGCTTTACAATATTAAAGGATGCATCTGAAACGGCACAGTATGGTTCACGTGGTGCAAGTGGTGTGATTGTGGTAACTACAATCAAAGGCAAGAACGGAACAAAATCGTTGAGTTACGATGGAAGTTTTGGTGTAGAAACAGTGTATAAAAACTTGAGCATGTTAGATGCTTCAGCATATCGTCAGGTAGTAGCCGACCGCGGCTATGCTAATGCCATGGATATGGGATATAATACCAATTTCATTGAAGCCATGCAGCAAACAGGGTATACTCAGAATCATCGTATCTCTTTCGGAGGTGGAACGGAATCTTCAAACTACCGTGCTTCTATCGGTGTGATTGATCAGAAGGGTATTATTAAGGATAACTATATGCGCAATTACACTGCCAAACTGGATGCTTCTCAAACTATGTTCAATAATAAACTGAAGATTGATTTTGGTATGTTTGCTTCAAAAGTAGACAAACGTTATCTGAACGATTACCAGAAAACATTCTATTCGGCAGCGTCATTCAATCCTACTTTTCCTGATTTTCCTAATGAGGATGGCACATGGCCTGAAGATCCAAGTGCTAATGAAACACAGAATCCATTGGGAAGATTGACTATCAAGGATGTAGAATCTAATAGTTACATTAATGCAAATGCCCGTTTGACATGGACTGTAATTGATGGTTTGAAACTGAGCGCATTTGGTTCATATACGTATAATGTAAAAGAAAATTCAGTATATATTCCGACTAATATCAAGGCTGGTATCGGAACGAATGGGTTAGGTAGTAAAAATGATAACAAGAGTGGTGTCTTGTTAGGAAATTTTACCGCAAACTATAAGAAAGCATTTGGAAGTCATTTCATTGATGTTTTAGGGTTGGCCGAACTTCAGGATTATAGATATACAGGTTTCGGTGCACAAGCTAAGCAGTTTGGTACGAACTTCTTTGGGTTCAATAACCTGGGTGCAGGAGCGGAAGTGAAATATGGAGATGTAAGTTCTTATTCTAACGATTATTCTATCGCCTCATTCATGGGACGTTTCAATTACAGTTATGCAGACAAGTATATTGCCACTGTCAATATGCGTGCAGACGGTTCTTCTAAACTGGGTGCAAACAATAAATGGGGATTCTTTCCTTCTGCCTCTCTTGCATGGGTGCTGAAAGAAGAAGCTTTCTTGAAGAACGTGGATTTCCTGACCAATTTGAAACTGCGTGCAGGATATGGTTTGACTGGTAATCAGGACGCTATTGGTGCCTATAATTCGTTGAAACTGATGAGCCCGACTGGTGTGACGACTATCAACGGAAAACCTGTAGTGACATACGGTATTAACCGTAATGAAAATCCGGATCTTAAATGGGAGGTAAAACGAATGTTCGATGTCGGACTTGACTGGGGATTCTTTGATGACCGTTTAAGTGGTTCAGTGGATTATTACTACTCAAAGACCAGTGATTTGCTTTACAATTATGCTGTTCCTGTGCCTCCATTTGCATTCAGTACGTTGTTGGCTAACTTGGGTGAAATGGAAAACAGTGGTGTGGAAGTAGCCATAACTGGAGTACCTTTGAGAACAAAAGATATGGAGCTGACCATTTCTGCTAATTTCTCCTGGCAGAAGAACAAACTGCTTTCACTGGATGGAACTTACATGGGACAATCATTGAGTGCTAAAGAATATATGAATCTGGGTGGAATGAATGGTGCAGGTTTATCGGTGGTAACAATCAGATTATCTACCAGATGGTTGGACAACCGGTAGGAGTGTTCTATCTTCCTAAATGTGACGGTTTGATAGATATGAAAGGAAACGGTGAGCACACATATCATATTCTTGATATTGATGGAGAAGAAGGTGTAGATCGCTCTGACGGAAAAGACCGTTACATCGCTGGTCAGGCTATGCCGAAGTTCTATCTGGGAGGTAACATTAATTTTCGCTATAAACAGTTTGACATTCAGACACAGTTCAGCGGTGCTTTTGGACATAAAATTTACAATGGTACTTCATTGTCATACATGAATATGAGTCTGTTCCCGACTTACAATGTTATGGAAGGAGCTCCGGAAAAGAATATTCATGACCAGACTGTAACTGATTACTGGCTGGAGAGAGGTGATTATGTGCACATTGATTATATCACTTTGGGATGGAACTTGAATACCAAAACCTGAAGAACATCAATGCATTACGAATTACTTTCTCTGTAAATAACGTGGCAACCATTACCAATTACTCAGGTTTGTCGCCGATGATCAATAGTGCTACTGTGGGTAGTGATCTGGGTATAGATGACAAACGGTTCTATCCGCTTACACGTACTTATTCATTGGGTCTTAGTCTTAACTTTTAACTCGAAAATATTATGAAACGTAACATATTATATACTTTTATTATTGCTACGGCAATGAGTATGAGCGGATGCTCGTCATTTTTGGAAGAGAATCCTGTAGATCAAATGCCGGAAGAAGAGGCATACAAGAATCCGCAAATGATTTATTTGAATACAGTAGCTAATCTTTATACCAAGATTGGAGCAGATGGAGGAGGTGCTGGATTAGCTGGAACTGACCGCGGATTGTATGATTTGAATACTTTTACAGCTGATGAGGCTATCTTGCCAACTCGTGGCGGTGACTGGGATGACGGCGGATTGTGGAGAAACCTTTTTACGCATAACTGGGGTACGAATAATGACCTGATTATCGGAACATGGGATTATTTATATGGTGTAATCGTGCAATGTAATCAGTCTATCGATAAGCTGGTTAGCTTGAAAGAACAAGACCCGGAGAACGAATATTACGAAATTTACCGTTCAGAAGTGCGTGCCATTCGTGCCATGTATTATTATTACTTGCTGGATATGTTTGCACGTGTACCTATAGTGGAATCTTCACTTACTCAGATGGCAGATGTAAAACAGTCAGAAAGACTGATGTGTTCAACTTTGTAAAAAGGAACTGGAAGAATCTATTCCACTGCTGGAAGATGCCAAGAGTGCGGAAAATGGAGAGTTTTACGGACGTATGACGAAAGCTGCTGCTTATTTCCTTATGGCTAAGTTGGCTTTGAATGCGGAGGTTTACACCGACAATGACTGGACAGACAATGTTCGTCCGGATGGAAAGAATATTAAGTTTACGGTGGATGGTCAAGAAATGAATTGTTGGGAGGCTACTGTAGCTTATTGCGATAAAGTGAAAGCTTGTGGCTATGCGTTGAATTTAGGTACGAACGGATTCTTGTCAAATTTTGTGGTCAATAATGAAGGATCAAAAGAAAATATTTTTGTAATCCCAATGGACCCCTCATTGTATAAGGCCCGCAATATGTATCTGGTACGTTCACGGCATTATGACGTGGGTAAGGCATTAGGATTTGGTAATGGAGGATGGAACGGATCGACTGCCACTATTGAAGCGATGAATGCGTTTGGATATGGAAGTGCTAATCCTGATCCACGCCTGGAACTGACTTATTATACTGGCAAGGTGATTGTGAATGGTGAAGAAGTAATCAACAGCGATACGGGAGAACCTTTGGAGTATAAGCCTATGGCGGTTAAGCTTCAGTTTGACAAAGGAGATACAAACATGAAGACAGCGGGAGCACGTATGTATAAATATGCTGATGATGCCACAGCTACCGAAGACGGTCAATGTCCGCATAATGACTGGGTTTTATTCCGTTACTCCGATGTAGTATTGATGCGTGCAGAAGCTCTGGTACGCAACGGACAGAGCGGGCAAGCTGATCTGGATGAAGTACGTAACCGCGTCGGTGCATCTTTTGCAGAAGCTACTCTTGATAATTTGTTGAAAGAGCGTTTGCTCGAGCTGGCATGGGAAGGATGGAGACGTCAGGATCTGGTTCGTTTCGGACGCTTCAATGATGCCATTACCTATCGCCCGAAAACTGAAAAGTACCTGCAGGTATTCCCGATTCATGCCAACACACTGGCTGTGAACAAGAATCTGACTCAGAATCCGGGCTATGCTAAATAAAAATATTGTCTAACTTTTAGTTTTAAGAATCATGAAGAAGAATTTTAATTATATATTGACGGCACTTCTTTTTTGCTTGTTGACCGTAAGTTGTCAGGACAATGAAAACTGGCGCATTATTCCTTATGAACCAGAGCCAGAGGCACCCTTGGAAGGACCTGCAGAACTTAGAATTGCCGGTGACCAGCAGGGATGGAATCCCGAGGCTGAGGTGATTGGGAAACTGTATCCTGTTAAGAATGATGAGGGAGAAATGGCGGGTGACTATGCCGGATATGTGCACCTGAACAGTCAATTCAAGATTTGTCCTAATGCCAGTTGGGACGGAGCTTATGGAGTGGGAGATGACACTCCGGCTGGTTCAATGACTGTAGGTGACGGATTGAATAACTTAACTGTAAGTGAACCGGGGTATTATTATGTAAAGTGTAATATCAATGATTTAACCTGGAGTGCAGACGTCGTGAACTTTGGTGTCATAGGCAGTGCAACTCCCGGACAGTGGGATGAAGATACCGATTTGGTATACGATGAGACTGATTTGAAACTGAAAGTTACTATCACATTGACGGATGGCGAGATTAAATTTCGTGCCAATGATGAATGGAATGTGCCCAATGGTGATTTCGGAGCTGGTGAAGAAGAAGGCAAATTGGCTGCCGGAGCTGGCAATATTGCAGTTTCTGCCGGAACCTATCAGATTGTAGTGGATCTTTCAACTCCCGATTACAGTTATGAAATGATTGCTCAATAAACAGAATTAGTGAACTTTAAGGGGTGTGCCAGGAGAATTTTTCAGGTATACCCCTTTTTGTTCCATATTGTTAATACTGGTACTTATGAAAATTCAAGTTATATATTTATTGCTTTTTTCTTGTGTCTTTTGGGGGCTGTCTTGTTCGGATACAGAAAGTGTAGCGCAAACTGCTCCGGTAGATGTGCCCGAAGGATTAAGTTTTTCTTCTGAGCGCCTGATGCAGATCAGCCTCTGACTATAACCTTTAAAGCCGCGAAGTCGTCTGACCTTTACGGATATAAAGGGGATGTATACCTGCATATTGGAATTGTGAACGAGGAGGCATGGTTGTTCGTACCTGCCGAATGGAATGAAAATATTGATAAATGCAAAATGACATCGGAAGGCAACAATTGCTGGTCAATTTCGTTGTCTCCTTCCATACGTGAATGGTTTGCTTCGGGGGAAACGCCTGTCAATGAGCTTGGAATTGTGATACGCAATGAAGACGGAACCAAGAAGGGAACGGATACGGACTTTTATATAAAGGTAACGGACAACAAGTATCATATGTTTCAGCCTGCGCCCATAAAGGAGAAGGCCATGCCGGCAGGAACCAGAGAGGGCATCAATGTCAATGCAGATTACAGCGTTACTTTTGCGTTTTATGACAAAGATAAGAATGGTAAGCATAAGGATTTTGCGCACATTGTGGGAGATTTCAATGATTGGACACCAGCCAATGATGAAACTTCCCAAATGTATAGGGATAATGCGAATGGGTGCTGGTGGATTACACTGACAGGTCTTGATTCTGATAAGGAATATCGCTTTCAGTATTATACGGGCATGCGGGATGGAGAGATTATCCGTATAGCAGACGCTTATTCAGAGAAAATTCTCGACCCCGATAATGACAAGTATATTCCCGAATCAGTATATCCGTCTTCTGAAAGAGTCTATCCGGAGGGGGGAAGAGGTATTGTTTCTGCCTTCAAGATTAATCAAGAACCTTATTCGTGGAGGAATGAATTTAGTCTGAAAGATAAGGATAATCTGATTATCTATGAGTTGCTTTTAAGGGACTTTACGGAGACATCTGATATTAGTGGCGCTTTAGGTAAACTTGATTATCTCAAGTCGTTAGGGGTGAATGCCATTGAACTTATGCCTGTACAGGAATTTGATGGGAATGACAGTTGGGGATACAATCCTTGTTTCTATTTTGCTCTGGATAAAGCGTATGGGACAAAAAATATGTATAAGAGGTTTATTGATGAATGTCATGCCAGAGGATTGGCTGTGATCTTTGATGTTGTATATAATCATGCCACGGGAAGCATGCCATTTGCTAAACTCTACTGGAACCGGACAGATAATAAGACAGCGGAAAACAACCCATGGTTTAATGTGGATGCTCCTCATCCTTATAGCGTGTTCCATGATTTTAATCATGAATCGGAGCTGGTAAGGTCGTTTGTCAAGCGGAATCTGGAGTTCCTTCTGGACGAATACCATATTGACGGTTTTCGTTTTGACCTTACTAAAGGATTGACACAAAGGGAATGTACTGAGGCTACGGTGGCTGATTATGATGCCGGACGTATCAGAATCCTGAAAGAGTATTATGATGTTGTGGCTTCTGTTAAACCAGAGGCTGTAGTGATTCTGGAACATTTTTGTTGTGATGAAGAAGAAAAGGAGCTGGCCGGATATGGAATGAAGTTGTGGCGGGATGCCAATAATGCTTATTGTCAGTCGGGAATGGGATGGAAGGAATACAGTGATTTCAGCTGTCTTTACACCGGAACTAATTCAATGAAGTACGGAGGTTATGTGGGTTTCATGGAAAGTCATGATGTAGAACGGGTGGCCTATAAGGCGTTAACCTATGGAAATGGAGCAATTGCGAAGAATTTGTCTGTCCGGATGAGTCAGTTGGCTGTCAATGCAGCTTTTTGCTTTACTGTGCCGGGGCCGAAAATGATCTGGCAGTTTGGAGAACTGGGCTATGATGTGACGCGGGGAACAGAAGACAATAAAATGGAAAAGAAACCTTTACATTGGGAATATTATACGGAACCGGAAAGAAAAGGTTTATATGATGTGTATGCAAGGTTACTGAACTTACGGGTAACGCATAAGGACTTGTTTCAGAATGATGCGATATTTTCATGGAATGTAACGGAGAACTACTGGAGTACTACTCCTCGTAGCCTGACATTGAAGAATGGGGCTGAGGTAATGTATGTGGTTGGTAACTTTGGAGATAAGGAAACCGGACCGCTTCTCTTGCCAGACGGGATAAAATATGATTATATGACTGGCAGAGAGTTGGAAGGAACGGTGTCTGTTCCGGCTCATGGACTTTTATTGGCTACAAGCTTTCAGCCTTGACAAGAATTCCCGGTAGTACGAAAAGAATTTCTCACTGCCGGGAATTTTTATTTTACAACGCCATCACTTCTTGTTCGAACAGGTCTTTCCCGTGAAGGGCTTTCAAGCGGAAACGACTCCGGTAATTATAGACTGTAGACAATGAATATCCCAGAAAATAGGCGATGTTGGCAGTTTCGGTCACTCCAAGCCGTATCAGAGTGAAGACTCGAAGTTCCGTGTTCAGTAATTCATCCGGTTTGGGATAGGTGCGTTGGTCTTCCGGCAGCAATTGGTTGAAGTCGTTCACGAAATTGGGAAATAAATCCAGGAACGAACGGTCGAATTCTTTGTAAAAGTTTTCACGTTCTTCTTTGATGAATTTTTCGGAACGCAGTGTTTTGAACAATTCTTCTATTTTTGAAGCCATTGCCAGTTTTACGAGTGACCGGCGGTATTGGTCTAGCTTTTCGATATACTCTACACAGTGGCTCAGGTAACGTCCGATATAGGCTTCCTTAATTTTCCGGTTATGGCCAGATTATGATTGGTTATTGTAAGTTGCTCGTTATTTTCTGCAAGCAAGCGTTTCATGCGTTGCAGTTTTTTCATCCAATAGACTAGCATAATGATGCTGGCAAGCATCACTACCACCAGCATAACGGTGACAATGACAGTACGGCGCATGGTTACATATTTCTGGTTCTGCATGTCTATATAAGCCTTGTTTACTACAATGGAGTAGTCCTTTATTTCGGCAAACCGTAACCGGGAATTGCAGTCAAATGCATCGTTCATGGAACATCTCAGGTAGTTGTAAGCACGCTCAAGATTTCCTTGTTTATAAAGCTGCCATCCGAGTTTTTGCAAAGCAGCATATTCACGTACAGACATGTGTAAATCTTGTATGGCTGTTTGGGCCAAGTAATACATTTGAGATATGGAGTCATTACACATGGCATAGGCATCCGAAAGGACATAGTAAAGGTATACTCTCCGTTTGGTGTCTTTGTTTGTGCGTAGTTGTTCTTTCAGTTTCTGAATTGCTTCTTCCGGTTTGTGGGAGAATATCAGTTTGTCTGCAAATATAATTTCACGGTCGGTTCCGGGCGGCAGCAGCATGAATACGGAATCCCTGTAAAGGTCAGACAGATTTTTGTATTTTCTGTCCAATTCTTCTACCTGATGATAATTGGCCAGATACGCATAGTAATTGGCATACACACTGTAGTAATAACGTCGCATTCCCTCTGTCATTTGTCGGGGGGGTAGCTTGTAGTTCGGCGAGGGATTCGGTATACATTCCTTTGATGTTGTATACTTCTGCACGGTTTATGTGGATTTCATCTTGTAAATGAGGAGCCTTTAATAAGGGTAGTAGCTGGGCTTTCTGTTCAATGTAGTGTAAGGAGGAGTCTGCTTGAAAATGCAGGTACTCGTAGAACAGTGATCCGCATAGATGATAGGCTTTCCATAAATCATGCGTCTGGCTCAATTCTTGTTTGAAACTGTCCAGTCTGACTTCGTGGTATTTATGGAACATCGGTTTCTGCAATATGGCTGAATCCAGTTCTTGTAAAGAACGCTCCAATGTGAGCTGCTCTATAGGGGAGAAGTGTTTCCTGGCAAAAAGACTGGAGCATACCAATGTTGTCCTAAACGTTTTTCGATAAAAACAAAAAAAGGAAGTAAAGAGAGGCTGTCTCAAAATGAGACAACCTCATATTCATCGTACCTATAAATCGTTTAGGACAACATTGATTTCCCTCTGATTATTCTACAAACGGAGGAGTATATTTGGATGCAAGCAAAAAACATTTTTTCCGATTAAAAACGGGAAGTGGATGGACATCCACTAATAAATAGTAGTCATGGTTCGATGTTTGTAATAAGGAAGCAGGCAGCAAGTACAACAAATGTGGTGCTTTGCTGCCTGTTATGTTATGTGAAATCTTTACTCTTTGATTTCTTTCAACTGGAAATCCTTTCTTCGCAGTACGAAACTGTTACTCAGGTATTTTTCGCGGACAATCTTGTTTTCAGCCAGTTCTTCCGGAGTTCCCTGGAAGAGGATTTTTCCTTCAAACAGCAGGTAAGCACGGTCAGTGATGCTAAGTGTTTCCTGCACGTTATGGTCTGTAATCAGAATACCGATGTTTTTGTCTTTCAGTTTCCAGACGATGTGCTGGATGTCTTCCACGGCAATCGGGTCTACTCCGGCAAACGGTTCGTCAAGCATGATAAATTTGGGGTCGATTGCCAGACAGCGGGCAATTTCCGTACGGCGGCGTTCACCTCCAGAAGTTGGTCTCCTAAGTTCTTGCGTACTTTCTGTAGGCGGAACTCGGCAATCAGACTTTCCAGTTTCTCTTTCTGGTATTCCGGTGACTTATTGGTTAACTCCAATACAGAAGCAATGTTGTCTTCCACGCTCATTTTGCGGAACACAGAAGCTTCCTGTGCCAGGTAACCGATGCCATTTTGGGCTCGTTTGTAAACAGGATAGGAAGTTATGTCTTTATCATTTAGATAAATATGTCCTTCATTGGGGACAATCAATCCGGTAGTCATATAGAAAGAGGTGGTCTTACCCGCACCGTTAGGGCCGAGCAGTCCTACAATTTCCCCCTGTTTCACATTGATGGAAACATGACTCACCACTGTTCGTTTTCCGTATTTTTTGACCAGGTTCTCGGTTCGTAGCACCATTCTGCCGTCTGAAGGTAATTCAAACTTTTCGGTCGTAGATTCTTGATTTTCTTGTGCTGCCATTGTCCTTTTGTTAGCTGTTCAGTCGTGCAAAAGTAGTAAAAATCTTGGCTTCTGTGGTTCTTAATTCGAAAATCCTCCTGTCTTTTATTATAATATAGCTAAAAAGCACTACTTTTGTGTCAAACATGATTGTAATAATATGATAAAGCCTGTTACAAACCTTGAAAATACCTCATGTTGATGGGGCGTGTATTTTCCCGTCCGGAGCGTTTCCGGATGTATTTTAAGCAGTACCTGAATGAAATGGTACAATTGGGTATCAATTCGATTGGTATTGTGTTGCTGATTTCTTTTTTATTGGTGCTGTAATTTGTATTCAGATTAAATTGAATATTGAAAGTCCTTGGATGCCGCGTTTCGTGGTGGGATATACCACTCGTGAAATCTTGCTGCTGGAATTCTCATCTTCTATCATGTGTTTGATTTTAGCGGGAAAAGTTGGGTCGAACATAGCTTCGGAGATTGGTACGATGCGGGTGACGCAGCAGATTGATGCACTGGAAATTATGGGAGTAAACTCAGCCTCTTATTTGATTCTTCCAAAGATTCTGGGATTGATGACTATGATTCCTTTTCTGGTGATTTTCAGTATTTTTGCGGGAGTGATAGGGCTTTCTGTACAGCCTGGTTTGCCGGTATCATGAATGCGACGGATTTGGAATATGGTTTACAGTATTGCTTTGTGGAATGGTATATCTGGTGTAGCTTTATTAAATCCTTATTTTTTGCCTTTATCATAGCCAGTGTGTCTGCTTATTTTGGATATACGGTAGAAGGAGGTTCTATTGCGGTCGGTAAGGCCAGTACGGACTCTGTAGTTTCAAGCAGTGTCTTGATTTTGTTTTCAGATTTGATACTTACACAATTGTTGATGGATGATACAGCTAAATTCTATATGCAAATCATTTGAGGGACGTACAGTTCTTGAAGATATTAATTTTTCATTTGACAACGGGAAAACCAATTTGATTATCGGGCAGAGTGGCTCTGGAAAGACGGTACTGATGAAATGTATTGTAGGGCTGCTTACTCCGGAGTGCGGGGAGATTCTGTATGACGGACGTAATCTGTTGGACATGGGAAAGAGAGAAAAGAAGGCGCTGAGACGTGAAATGGGCATGATTTTTCAAAGTGCTGCATTGTTCGACTCACTTTCTGTGCTGGAAAATGTGATGTTCCCACTGGATATGTTCTCTAATGATACTTACCGTGACCGGGTGAAGCGGGCGCAGTTTTGTCTGGATCGTGTGAACTTGATTGATGCGCAGTCTAAATATCCTGGAGAAATCAGTGGGGGTATGCAGAAGCGTGTGGCTATTGCACGTGCCATTGCTTTGCAGCCAAAATACTTGTTCTGTGACGAGCCTAATTCTGGGCTTGACCCTAAAACCTCGTTGGTGATTGATGATTTGATTCATGATATAACCAAAGAATATAATATGACGACAATCATTAATACGCACGATATGAACTCTGTGATGGGTATTGGTGAAAGCATATTGTATATTTACCAGGGTCATAAGGAATGGGAAGGAACAAAAGACGAGGTATTCAATGCCACGAACGAGCGGTTGAATAACTTTATATTTGCTTCAGATTTGCTGCAGAAGGTGAAGAAAGAGGAAAATAGCAAGGCTCGTAAAGTTTGATATTGATAAGACTCAGGTTGAGATAATAAGGAACGGCAGAAGGTGGATATGCTTTCTGCCGTTTTTTATTTGGTTGGTTGACAAGGATTCAGAAGCCGTAAAGATTTTTTAGCTTGTCAGTTTGGTTATTGAAAGATTAAACATTATTTTTGCAACCTCTTTTGGTAAATACGAGAAATAATTAATAATTAAATAAATAAGTCGAAAATGAATATTTCATTGCAAAATGTAGACAACGTAAGCGCTGTGCTTACTGTTCAGATTGAAAAAGCTGATTATCAGGAAAAAGTTGAAAAAGCACTGAAAACTCTTCGTCAGAGAGTAAATATGCCTGGATTCCGTAAGGGAATGGTTCCTATGGGATTGATTAAAAAACAGTATGGAACTTCTGTATTGCTGGAAGAAGTTGACAAACTGTTGCAGGAAAAAGTAGGTGAGTATATCCGTGAAAACAAAGTTAACATGTTGGGTACTCCTCTGCCGAAAGAAAATAACGCAAACTTTGAAACTGATGAGAATTTTGAATTCTCTTTCGATATTGCATTGGCTCCTGAGTTCAATGTAGAATTGTCTAATAATGATACTGTTGACTACTATGATATTAACGTAACAGATGAAATGGTAGATCAGCAGGTAAATATGTACAGACAGCGTACTGCTAAGTATGACAAGGTTGAAGACTATCAGGATAAGGATATGCTGAAAGGTCTGTTGGCTGAGTTGGATGAAAACGGCAATACAAAAGAAGGTGGTGTGCAGGTAGAAGGTGCAGTAATGATGCCTTCATACATGAAGAACGATGACCAGAAAGCTATCTTCAACGATGCAAAGGTAAATACTGTATTGGTATTTAATCCGTCAGTTGCTTTCGATAACAATGAAGCTGAGTTGGCTTCTCTGTTGAAAGTGAAGAAAGAAGAAGTAGCTAATTACAAAGGTAACTTCAGCTTCCAGATTGAAGAAATCACTCGTATGATTCCGGGTGACTTAACTCAGGAACTGTTTGACCAGGTATTGGGTGAAGGAAAGGCTCACAGCGAAGAAGAATTCCGTGCTCAGATTAAGGAAACAATTGCAAAACAGTTTGAAGCTGACAGCGACTATAAGTTCTTGCTGGATGTACGTACTTACTTGTCAGAAAAGGTTGGTAAACTGCAGTTTGCTGATGAACTGATGAAACGTATCATGTTGGAAAACAACAAGGAAAAAGGTGAAGAATTCGTTTCTGAAAACTACGAAAAGAGCCTGGAAGAACTGACTTGGCACCTGATCAAAGAAAAACTGGTAGCTGCTAACGATATTAAGGTAGAACAGGCTGACATCACTAACATGGCTAAGGAGCTACTCGTGCACAGTTTGCTCAGTATGGTATGATTAACGTTCCTGATGAATTGTTGGAAACTATTCAAAAGAAATGTTGAAGAAACGTGAAAGTGTAGAAGCTCTGGTAAACCGCGTTGTTGAATCTAAGTTGTCTGAAATCTTGAAAGGTCAGGTAACATTGAATCACAAAGCTGTTTCTGCAGAAGAATTCAACAAAATGTTTCAATAAGCAATTTGGCTCTCAAAATTGATTGCTAAAATATTCTAAAAAAGGAGGCTTTTAACTTGACTTCTTCTGTAAGATAGAAGTGTTTTGTACTTTTGTTTTTTCAGAAGAAAGGGGGTTAAAAGCCTCTTTTATATTGTAGAATTAATATAAGGATTATGATGGACGATTTTAGAAAATATGCTACCAAGCATCTCGGAATGAACAGTATGGTACTTGATGATGTCATCAAGTCGCAAGCAGGATACTTGAATCCGTATATTTTGGAAGAACGTCAATTGAATGTGACGCAGTTGGATGTCTTTTCTCGTTTGATGATGGATCGTATCATTTTCCTCGGAACCCAGATTGACGATTATACAGCCAATACTTTGCAGGCTCAGCTTTTGTATCTGGATTCAGTGGATTCTGGTAAGGATATTTCTATTTATATCAACTCCCCAGGCGGTTCAGTGTATGCAGGTTTAGGTATTTATGATACTATGCAGTTTATCAGTAGCGATGTGGCTACAATTTGTACAGGTATGGCAGCTTCTATGGCAGCCGTATTGTTGGTAGCTGGAAAAGAAGGAAAACGTTCAGCTCTGACCCATTCACGCGTGATGATTCATCAGCCGATGGGAGGAGCGCAAGGTCAGGCTTCGGATATTGAAATTACAGCTCGTGAAATTCAGAAACTGAAGAAAGAATTGTATACAATCATTGCCGATCACTCTCATACGGATTTTGATAAGGTTTGGGCAGATTCTGACCGTGATTATTGGATGACAGCATCCGAGGCTAAAGAGTATGGTATGATTGATGAAGTGCTATCTCGTAAACCTTCATTGTAACACTGTGATTTACTTAAAAACTAGATAGGCTTTGGAAGAAAAAAGGACTTCAAGAAACTCGAAAAGAAGATGTAGCTTTTGCGGTCGCACAGAAGACGAAGTGGGCTTCCTGATTACAGGAGTGAATGGATGTATCTGTGACAGTTGTGCAGAACAGGCACATGAAATCGTAAAAGAAGCGATGCATCATCAAGGGCAGGGACCTACAGACCTGAATTTGTCTGAGCTCCCTAAGCCGAAGGATATCAAAGAATTCCTGGACCAGTATGTGATTGGTCAGGATGATGCAAAACGCTATTTGGCTGTAGCGGTGTATAATCATTACAAACGTTTGCTTCAGCCTAAGGATAAGAATGATGTGGAGATTGAAAAGTCAAACATCATTATGGTGGGAAGCACCGGAACCGGAAAGACTTTGCTGGCTCGTACCATTGCTAAGTTGCTTCATGTACCTTTTACCATTGTAGATGCGACTGTACTGACCGAAGCAGGATATGTGGGAGAAGATATTGAAAGTATTCTGACCCGCTTGCTTCAGGTGGCTGACTATAACGTGGAGGAGGCGGAACGGGGTATCGTTTTTATTGACGAAATTGATAAAATTGCCCGGAAAGGAGATAACCCTTCCATTACGCGTGATGTAAGTGGAGAAGGTGTGCAGCAAGGCTTGTTGAAGCTGCTGGAAGGTTCTGTGGTGAATGTTCCTCCTCAGGGAGGACGTAAGCATCCGGACCAGAAGATGATTCCGGTCAATACTAAGAATATCCTGTTTATTTGCGGAGGAGCTTTTGACGGTATTGAACGAAAAATCGCTCAACGGCTGAATACCAATGTGGTGGGATATAGTGCGGCGAAGGAAGCGGTGAAAATAGACCGGGGAAATTTGATGCAGTACATTGCTCCTCAGGACTTGAAATCATTCGGATTGATACCGGAAATTATTGGTCGTTTGCCGGTACTTACCTACTTGAACCCATTGGACCGTACGGCATTGCGCAATATTCTTACAGAACCCAAAAATTCAATTATCAAGCAGTATGTAAAATTGTTTGAGATGGATGGGGTGAAACTGGAATTTGAATCGGAGGTGTTTGAATATATTGTCGACAAGGCGATAGAGTACAAATTAGGTGCTCGTGGTTTGCGTTCTATTGTGGAAACCATAATGAATGATGTCATGTTTGAGATTCCGTCACAACAGACCGAACGTTTTGTGGTGACATTGGATTACGCCAAGCAACAAATGGGAAAGGCAAATGTTTCCCGTTTGCAAATGGCATAATGTAAAGGTTTTTTAGTGAGAAAATAAAAGCTTCCGATGAAATATTCCCTGAAATATTTGTGTAATATGAAAAGTTGTTTATAACTTTGTTACATGCGGAAACAAAATTTCTACAATCAATGAAAATCTAAATCCAAGAACAATGGCGGAAAATATCAATTTAGTAGCAGCTCTTAAAAAGTATTTTGGATTCGATACTTTTAAAGGAAACCAGGAGGCGATTATTCGAAACTTATTATCAGGAAAGGATACGTTTGTGTTAATGCCTACAGGAGGTGGAAAGTCATTATGCTATCAGCTTCCTTCTCTGTTGATGGATGGAACTGCTATTGTGATTTCACCGCTTATTGCCCTGATGAAGAATCAGGTGGATGCTATGCGTAATTTTAGTGAGGAAGATGGCATTGCTCATTTTATTAATTCCTCATTGACAAAATCGGCTACAGATCAGGTGAAAGCCGACATCATGGCCGGAAAGACAAAGTTACTTTATGTAGCTCCTGAATCTTTGACGAAAGAGGAGAATGTAGATTTTCTGAGACACGTGAAGATTTCATTTTATGCGGTGGATGAGGCACATTGTATTTCGGAATGGGGGCATGACTTCCGACCGGAGTATCGCCGGATTCGTCCGATAATCAATGAAATTGGGAAAGCTCCGGTAATTGCTTTGACGGCAACGGCTACTCCAAAGGTAAAGATGGACATCCAAAAGAATTTGGGAATGATGGATGCAACGGAATTCCGTTCGTCTTTTAATCGTCCGAATCTTTATTATGAAGTACGTGCCAAGACTGCTAATGTGGATAAGGATATTATCAAGTTCATCAAGCAGAACGAAGGCAAGTCAGGTATTATCTATTGCTTGAGCCGTAAGAAGGTGGAAGAGCTGACTGAAATATTGTTGGCAAATGGTATCAAGGCCCGTGCTTATCATGCAGGAATGGATTCTGCTACCCGTAATGGAAATCAGGATGCTTTCCTGAAGGAAGACATTGATGTGATTGTGGCTACGATTGCGTTTGGAATGGGTATTGATAAACCGGATGTACGCTTTGTGATTCATTATGATGTACCTAAGAGTTTGGAAGGGTATTATCAGGAAACCGGACGTGCAGGACGTGACGGTGGAGAAGGACAGTGCATTACATTTTATTCCAATAAGGACCTGCAGAAACTGGAGAAATTTATGCAGGGAAAGCCTATTTCAGAGCAAGAAATCGGACGTCAGCTATTGCAGGAAACAGCTGCTTACGCAGAATCTTCAGTGTGTAGAAGAAAAATTTTGTTGCATTATTTTGGAGAGGAATATACGGAAGATAATTGTGGTAATTGTGATAACTGTTTAAATCCAAAGAAACAAGTGGAGGCTCAGGATTCGTTGTGTGCAGTGATTGAAGCAATCATTGCTGTAAAAGAAAACTTTAAGCAAGATTATATTATCGATATATTGTTGGGTAAAGAAACATCTGAAGTGCTTGCACATAAGCATGAAGACTTAGAGGTGTTTGGTTCAGGTATGGGAGAAGAAGAAAGATTGTGGAATGCAGTCATTCGTCAGGCTCTTATCGCTGGTTATCTGGCAAAGGATGTGGAAAACTATGGCTTATTGAAAGTTACGCCAGAAGGACATAAGTTCTTGAAAAACCGAAGTCATTCAAGATAGTTGAGGATGCAGACTTTGAAGAAGAAGAGGTAGATGAAACTCCGATGAGAAGTGGAGCTTCGTGTGCAGTAGACCCCGTGCTGTATTCCATGTTGAAAGACTTGCGAAAGAAAATGGCAAAGAGACTGGATGTACCACCTTATGTGATTTTCCAGGATCCTTCTCTTGAGGCAATGGCTACCATTTATCCGGTTACTTTGGAAGAATTGCAGAATATTCCGGGCGTAGGAGCTGGAAAGGCTAAACGCTATGGTCAGGAATTCTGCGAATTGATTAAGAAGCACTGCGAAGAAAATGAAATAGACCGTCCGGAAGATTTGAGAGTGCGTACTGTAGCTAACAAATCTAAGTTGAAGGTCTCTATTATTCAGAGTATCGATAGAAAGGTAGCTTTGGATGATATTGCAGTGGCAAAAGGTATTGAATTTGGTGAGTTGCTGGATGAAATCGAAGCCATTGTATATTCAGGAACCAAACTGAATATTGACTATTTCTTGGAAGAAATTATGGATGAAGACCACATGCAGGATATTTATGATTATTTCAAGGAATCAGTAACTGATAAGATTGATGATGCAATGGATGAACTGGGTGACGACTATACAGAAGACGAAATTCGTCTGGTACGTATCAAGTTCATTTCTGAAATGGCCAATTGATTTTGATGAAAAATGAGATATAATGGTGGCAAAAGTAGAATTTTACTTTTGTCACCATTATTGTGTGATTTATTAGCTCTGTTATCCTTTCGGTTAATATTATTAATAAATACTAATTTAGAATTCTATCGCCTTTTAATGGTGGGTTATTCGTTATAATGATATTATGAAAAAATACTTCTCTTCTTGTCTGCTGCTCATAATTTGTATGATTTTAAAGTCCCAACCTTTGGTCTTGCGGAATTTAGGGATGGAGTCAGGGTTATCTAATCTGTTGGTTACTGACATTGAGAAAGATCAGAAAGGTTTTATTTGGGTGGCTACAGAAGCTGGTTTGAATTGTTTTGATGGGAGGAGGTTCCGAACTTTCTTAAAAAGTAATTCAAATTTGTCGGGTAATGCTTTAAATGCCTTATTGTTTGACAAGAAGGAGAATCGTTTATGGGTTGGATCTAAAACTGGATTGAGTATAATGGATCGAACTACGATGAAATTCGAACGAATTCCAGCTTTGGATAGCCTGAATATTTCGAATATAGTATCATTATCTTATTCAGCAGCTCCTGATAGTAATATTTGGGTTGCAGATCATTATTATGATATAGCTTTATGTCACCGCCAATCAGGAAAGGTTGTAACGCATTTGTCGGCAGCGAAATTAAAATTTCCTTCATCTTTTCGATGTGTGCTTGATAATGGCAAAGGACAGCTATATATAGGCCATGAGGGGGATGGGTTTACTATATTTGATTTGAAACAACAGAAATTCCGTAACTATAGGTATGATTTTCAGAATCCTCATAGTTTACCAGGTAATGATGTATTCTGTTTTTGTATTGACCATATTGGAAATTTGTGGTTGGGAACAAATAATGGATTAGCACTTTATAGACCGGAAACAGATGATTTCATAACATTTCGTCATAATCAAAAAATCCTTTTTCTTTAGTCTCGGATATTATTTATGATATTCGTGAAATGCACGATGGAACTTTATGGATAGCTAGTGATATTGGTGGAGTTAATATACTGGATTTAAGTCAAATTTCTTTTCAAAGTCCAGATGATGTCAAGTTTCGTAGTATTGATGTTACTTATGATAAATATGGGCTCTCTTCTGGTAATATTCGTAGTTTACTTGAGGATGATTATGGTAATGTTTGGATTGGAAATCGAAGTAGTGGAGTAGATTTTGTTGGTCATAGTTTACCTCCTTTTCATGTGTTACCTTATCGTAAGCGTGGACAGGATGTAAATTAGAGAATGTAGTTGGGATTTGTTCTTATGGAAATGATGGGGTGTGGCTAGGAGGAATGAATGAAGTCGCTTTGTTTTGTAAAGGCAAAGAGATTCGTCGAATAGATTTAACTCCTTATTTGACACGTGCATATGCTCAGGTTGCTGCATTGTTGTGTGATGGAGATATGTTGTATGTAGGGATGTATGATGATGGAGTATTAAGAATTCATCTTCCAAGTGGAAAAGTAGAAAGACTTTATTTTGAGCATTCAGAAAAATCTTTAAGTGTATATGCTTTTTATAAGGAGAAGGAAGGTAAGATTTGGGTTGGTACTGTACGTGGATTATATTACTTAGATAAAGGAAAAAATATTTGCCCTGAGGAAACGGTAAATAAAAAAATTCAGAGTGTATCCGTATTTGGTATTTTTCGAGACAGACAAGATAAGTTATGGATTGGAACTTACGGAGATGGAATTTATGTATTTGATAAATCGAATACTTTCCTACATCATTGGGGGAAGCCAATGGGCTTGTCTCTAATACGGTTCATCAATTTTCAGGTAAAAATGGAGGAGGAATATGGGGAGCCTTAAGAGGAGGTATTGTTTGTTTTCCTGATACAGGTACTCCGGAAAACTTTAAATGCTATGATACCCGAGATGGACTTCAAGATGAATATATTCATGCATTGATGGAAGATGGCAATGGGAATGTATGGTTTAGTTCAGATAAAGGAATTTCCTGTTATAATGAGAGGGGCAAGAAACTATACGATTATGGTTATAGTTATGGAGTTCCTATGGGAAGTTTTTCGGATGCAGCTGTATGTATGACACAAGATTCTACATTTTATTTTGCCTCACAGAATGGTGTGTGTTATTTTCATCCTCTAGATTTACAAAAGAAGGAAGTGTGTGCACCGGTTCAAATTATTGATTTCCAGATTATCACGGAAGATTCTGGTAATACTGATGCACAGGATATTATGTTAGATAATATTCCTATACAGCTATCGTATAAGCAAAATACATTTTGTATCCTTTTTTCTGTATCTGATTATGCTCAAAGTACACAGGTGGAATACGCTTATAAAATGGAAGGGCTTGGACACGAGTGGATACGTTTTCGTGAGAATGATCCTGTTGTATTTCGAAATATAGCACCAGGAAAATATGAATTTCGTGTAAAGGTACGTTTACTGAATCAGGATTGGAGAGATGAGGAGGCTACTTTAGTTATAGAGGTACTTCCTCCTTTCTGGAATACCTGGTATGCAAAGCTTTTTTATTTACTGATATTTGTATTAGGACTGGTTTCAGTATTTAGATTATATCGTCGTAGGCTGATATTGGCAAACTCTTTGGAAATGGAACGACGTGAAATGATAAATCAGCAGAAACTTAATAATGAGAGACTTCGTTTCTATACGAATATTACGCATGAGTTACGTACACCATTGACTTTAATAATCGGTCCTTTAGGAGATTTGATGGATGATACCAAGCTTCCTTTGTCATATATGCGAAAATAAATCTTATTCATCGTAGTGCCTTGCATCTTTTGGAGCTTGTTAATCAGATATTGGATTTTAGAAAAGTAGAATCTCAGAATCGTAAATTAGTCGTTGCTAAAGGAGATTTGAAGAGTTTGTTGCTTGAGGTAGGCTTACGTTATAAAGAGTTGAATCGTAACGAGAAAGTGCAATTTGAGATAAATATTGAAGAAACAGCACAAACTATCTTGTATTTGATTCAGATATTATTACTACTATTTTGAATAATTTATTAAGTAACGCGATTAAATATACACCAGAAGGAAAAATTAACTTGACCCTACGTACTGTAGGTGAATATACGGAAATTGAAGTCAGTGATACCGGATATGGTATTAGTTCTGAGGCGTTACCTCATATTTTTGAATGTTATTATCAGGCTGAAGGTAAACATCAGGCTTCAGGAACAGGTATAGGACTAGCTTTGGTTAAATCGTTGGCTGATTTACATGAAGGTGTTTTAAAAGTATCGAGTGAAGTTGATAAGGCACGTCTATTGTGTTAGCTATTCAGACGAATAATACTTATCCTAACGCTTTGCATAAGGATGTTTCAGAAGTGGAAGATATACAGGATAAATATATGACAGATGAGACGGAAGAAAAGAAAGCAGATTGTCCTTTGATATTGGTTGTAGAAGATAATGATGACATACGTGAATATATTCTGCATCTTTAGAGCATTATAGGGTAATTCTAGCAAAGAATGGAAAAGAGGGCTGGGAAAAGACGCAGAAAGAGATTCCAGATGTGGTGATCAGTGATGTAATGATGCCTGTAATGGATGGTTTTGAATTATGTAGACTGATAAAAAAGATATGCGTACCAGTCACATTCCAGTTATATTATTGACAGCAAAGGATTCTATCAAGATAAAGAAGAAGGATATGGTTGTGGAGCTGATTCGTATTTGACAAGCCTTTTAGCGCTAAATTGCTGGAAGTTCGTATCTGTAATCTGTTAGAGGCACGAAGAAATTTGGCTAGCTTGATTAATAATCAGGGTAAGGAGGATGTATTGGTGAATGAAGCAGAACCGTTACAACTTAATAAATTAGATAAAAAGTTTCTTGATGAATTAATAAAAATTATAGAGTTGAATGTGAATACTGAGAAACTTGATATGCCTTTTATTGCCGCTCAGATGCATATGAGCCATTCTACACTTTATCGTAAAATTAAAGGTTTATTAGGAATCTCGGGGACAGAATTTATTCGTAGAATAAGATTGCGTTATAGTTTGAGGTTGATGTTAGAGGAAGGATATAATATTTCCGAGGCTGCTTATGCGGCAGGTTTTAGTGATGTAGGATATTTTCGCAATTGTTTTAAAGGTGAATATGGGATGACTCCTTCTGAATATATGAAGCAACAGAAATCATCAACCTCTGTTAAGTATAATATGGGCGAAAATGATGAATAAATTCGTCAAAAATTCTTTTTTGAGAAAATTACATGCTTTTTAGGTCGATTTCACGGTGGTGAGACTTTACAATTATTCTTACCTAAAATCCGCAACTATCATCCAATACACGATTAAGTAGATTTATGAGTCGTTAGTAGTAGCTTTCAGTAAAAAGCAACAGCACAACATCAATATGTAGCCAACATCCCCTTACCCCACGATGCGACTTGAGGTAATACGCAGATTCTAACCGGAAAGAAAG
>ENA-OQHA01000129-OQHA01000129.1-human-gut-metagenome-genome-assembly--contig:-NODE-129-length-39983-cov-8.485121_pt1 | contig 39983 bp, 39 predicted proteins | sample MGYA00242558_ERZ504707 | MGnify/ENA primary metagenome ERZ504707 (study PRJEB26092, sample SAMD00036197) | human gut metagenome | host: Homo sapiens | study: EMG produced TPA metagenomics assembly of... | reverse complement strand
TGTGTGTGTTTACACGAATTTTCCACACTGCCAAATTATTAATACACTTTTTAAGGGAATATGTAAGGTAACTAATGCACACAAGAAAAACGTCCGCTTTATGCGAAGCTTCGCTCAAACAAATATCATTTGTTAAAATCGAGCGACATTTTACAATGTATCCATTGTCATACATATCAGTTTATTAGAGTGAATACTTCTTCAAATACAAAATTAGAAAAATGTTTTGTTCTGCAATGAAATAACCGACACTTTTTTCAGGGAAAAATAAAAATGGCTTTATTATAATTGCCTTGTACCATAGAAAACGGGCAGAGAGCATGCAGTTGCTCATCTGCCGTCCTGTAGGGAGAACCGTTTCATGCCGCTATCGGATTCACTTTCAATGTAGTCTGAAAGATGAACGCCTCTACTTTCATGTTGATTATGAAACATTGTTGGTGTGCGTGATAAGACTTCATGCCTTATTCAAACCTAAATCCAACGGGCACAAAAACAAGTAAATAATTATTCAATGTCTTGAGATTATTAAATACCGCAAAGGCAGTAAGGAATATAGCAGATTGGATTATTCTAAAAGGCCAAATTTATATCTTCTTTTGGCGGCATATTACAAGGAACTTGCCACCCGTTCAGGGGGGCTCTTGTGGAAACGGAACTAACAAACAAGCAGTAATTTCGTTTCTTGTTCATGGTAAAGACTACGACAACAAATCCGGTAGCGGTATTTACTGTTATTTAGGTCAGCCACGGGTTTCGATACGGGTCATAATCTGTTTGGAAAGTAGCCAGTTGCCAATCGGTAACCGGCTTTTTCGTGTCATCGACTTTACGGGGGATTTGTGGATTAAGTCGCAATTTGGCGGCATCATTAAGCCATTTCATGCTGTCCTCGTAATCGCGCATACGGACAACACTGACATTATTCGGGGCAATGAGTTTCGTGAGCTCGTAGATAGCCAATCGAACCATATGCTTCTTGAGGTTGTAGTTTCGTGGATCGTGTAATGATAGGTTTAGACCGACTTGCGGCGTGTCCGCGTTCACATCCGTTTCCGGGTAAAATACCCGTCCGTCATAAACTACATATTCGTGTTCCGACAATTCGTAGGCATTGTATGATGAATCGTAATCGGCTATGGCTCCCCAACAGTCGGACACCATAGGGTCAAGATTGCAATCGAAACAGTCAAGCGTCATCAAAGTATAGAACGCCCCTTCATATTCAACGACTGACCACAGAGGATACTCGACAGGCTGCCATAACGTGACTTCCGTCTCGATCCAACCGCCGACCATCGGGATACGGATATCATCGAACTTGTACCCGTTTTCGGCAAGGCAAATATAGACAACACCGTTGTAGTTTACTTTATCACCCGGATAATAGGTGTTGAACTGGGAGTAATTTACAACTTGTCCCGCATCGACGTGGATATCGGAACACTCTTCCCAATAGATTGCCGTTGCCGGCTTGCGATAGCCGCTGACGGAGCGTATCACCTCATGGATTTGTCCCTCGAAATAGACATGCACACCCACGGGATAGGTAATTCGATGGTCGTATTCGGCGATATATTTTCCTTTTGCAAGTTCCTTTTCAATCTCGTAGTTCTCTGACAAATATTCCACAATGCTCATCTCCGCCGATTCTTCCGCCTGGATGAATCGTGCATCATTGCCCCGCGTGAGTTGTGCTAGTGCTTCCGGAGTAATTATCCCAAGATAGTCGTCATTATTGAGAAACCGTCTGTACATATCCTTGTTCCGTTATTAGTATGAAAATCCTTCCTGAATTACCGATGTGGAGACCACATACCCGTTCCCGTCGCCTCCGCTCTTGAACTTGTACCAGCTGTCGCGCAGGTAGTAACAGAGCAGGTAGTCAAGGCAGTCGGACAAGTGTCCATACCGTTCATATTTGACACCGGTTTTCGGGTCGGTGGTCTTCTGTTTGCTCTTGGTACCGTCCTCGTTACGAAGCTGGTAAATCAGATCCTGGGTAAGTTTGCGACATTTGATATCGATTTGTATCTCCCAGCCTTCATAGCCCCCGAATACCTCGTTGACGAACTCGCACCGTGTAGCCTGCGGAGGCTGCTTGCGTAACAGCTTTACCTTCGGTCGCAGGATTCCTCTGCCGAAAGTGTCCGTGATGATGGTATAGTTGTTGATGCCGTCCTCGTTGGTGGTGGAGCGTTGTAACCCGGAAGGGTCACCGGTCACATCCACTCCGCCAATATGCTTGTCCCGGTAAAGTTTTAAGCGTACTTTCCGTGCCAACGCAGGTGTGTTGTTCTCCTTTTCCTCCGGCTTGCCGAGTATCTCTTCCAGTATATAGACCTTCCTGTTTTCATAGTCTATTTGTGCGGAGAGCACCGACATTTGGGGGGCAACATTGAAGTCCCACACCGTGATGAGCGGCTTGGTCGGATCGTATGCTTTTTCTTTCAGTCCGGTAACGAGATGCCGGGAGCCGTCGAAACTGTTATAAATCGCCATATCGTTGGCTTCCACGAAATCCCAGTTGCCATAGAGCAGGCGTTCCTTTGTCGCCTGGTCCCGGATCTTGTTCAGGGCCGCCTCGTACACCTGACGGAAAGCGATATTCGGGTTGTCAAACACGGAAAAAGGTATATACGCTTCACCCTCGCGGCAGATGACCTTGTCTCCGTTTTCGTCCTGCACGAAGCGGGAACGCACCCAGTTAATCGTCGGATTGGTGGTGAGCAGCATTCTCGGGGTCTTGAATGTCTCATGGGTTCTCCAGCGGAGACGGGAGAACAGTACTTCGACGGCCCGTTCCGAGATTTCCGACACCTCATCCACCATGGCGATGGTATATTCCGAAGAGCCGAAACGCTCGAAGTTGGGGTCGCTGGGGATATCCGCCATCTCCTTCATGATGATGACCGAGTCATTCCAGAATGTGAGCGTGCCTTCGAGGTTGTTTATCTTGTAGTTTGTATCCTCTTTCAGTCCCCAGTCCTTCAGAATCGACTTGATGGTGTTCCATGTCGATTCCTTTAACGACTTGAGTGTCTTACGGGCCACCACCGCACGGATATTCTCGAACCGAATACATGAAGACACCAGCCAAACGCTGCCGATATACGATTTTCCGCCGCCGGCCGCTCCGCCTCCCAGTATCAGCTGCGGCAGGTTCTGCGACTTGCAATGCCTGCATTGAGGCCTGTACTGAGGGTTGCCTTGCTGGTCATAACCGATAAGGATTTGCTCGATCTCCCCGCCACAATGGGGACAATAGTTCGGTTGCAACAGTTTCCAGAGTTCATACTGCCGTGGGGACGGTTTGAACTCGATGCGCAGGTTTCTGGGTGGTTTGAGCCTGTTGACCGCCATTCGATTTATATAATCTGAATGGTTATGTCCCTTTCGGACTCGAGCATGGCATACAGTTTTTGGAATGTAGTACGGGATTCCAAAACTTTTCCCTTGACCGTATTCTTTCCCACGATGATACAACCGGCGGAATCTCCCTCGGTGTTGCCTGAATGGATCAGGATGCCGAGGAAATGAGGTACATCGTGCAGATATGGCATTTTTTTCTTGTACTTGGGGCTGTACTGAAGGGTAACTTTATAAGTCCCGGCAGGAATGGCGGTCTTGGAATAGACCTTTTCCTTGCAGGTACAGGAACGGCCGCGAGGAGTATCCGGACAGGTTGCCGGAAGTTCCCTCACGGCATCTTCGATGGTATTACAGAAAAATTTGCCGTCGATGGACAGGTCGCCTATGGTATAGGTCTGACCTTTGAATTTGCGGTTGAGTGTCAGCTTCATACTTCGATACTATTTGTATCGAAAGAGTAGAGACGGACGCCGGCTAATGTTTATTATATGTGTTTGTAAAAGGAGGATATTTCAGGAAATGATGTATCTTTGTGAACGGATTGACAGTATTTAATCAAGAGTTAATATGACAAAAGCGGATATCGTCAGGGAAATAGCAACGCAGACCGGTCTGGAGAAGCAGGTCGTGTTACAAGTTGTCGAAGGATTCATGGATAGCGTAAAGTCTTCCATGATAAACGGCGAGGAGGTTTATCTTCGCGGCTTCGGTTCTTTTATCATCAAACACCGTGCGGAAAAGACAGCACGCAACATAAGCAGGAATACCACGATAATAGTGCCTGCCCACAATATCCCGGCATTCAAACCGTCAAAAGCCTTTGCAGGAAGGATGAAATCAGACAAATAAGGTGATTATATGCAACAGGAGCGTTATTCAGATGCTCCTGTTACTTTATACAGGGCAACGAGGTTGGTATTGTCCGATTGGAACAGGAAACGGCCGTTGCTTAAAAGGCATTCGTGGATGGTGTTGTCATTAGGATCCGACTCCAATAAAGCCCCCGCCTTGTTTTCATCGATAAGCAGCATTTCTATGCCTTGTACGGTGGCGGCAGTTGCATCAGCAGGAATTTTCAAAAGTTCATCCATCAGATTCATGTCGTTCATAATATCTCCGTATTTGGCTTGAGTCCCGTCAAGCATTCAATGTACCAAGACCAAAAAGCGTGGGACATAACCCGTAGCACCGAGGTTCTGGTAAACCTATCCGCAAACAAGTTAAGCCCACGCAAAAGCATAGGCGAAAACTGTTTGTCCTGCGGATAAGTGAAATTTACCAGATTTCGGTGCATGACAAAAGCTAACGCTTTCCGTATTTTATTATGTCGTTCTGCCAATATGGTTTTTATGCCGCATCTGCAGAAGAACCGGCCATTATGTGATAACGACCGGACGTGTAAAGGTTATTTTTTAGACTCTTCCAAGGAAAGCTTACGAAACTCTTTCATCAGTTTTTCCAGTTCCAACGAGGTCTTACGGGCACGGGTCCTGCGGCCTTGTTGCCTTTTTCAATCTGAAGTGCCGCATCCGTGGAGAATGTAGCATATACTTCCTGTATTTTTGAAACCAATTCTTTCATATAAATTCTATTTAAGTTATTGACCACAAAGGTAATGAAAATAATCGAGAATAAGAGCGATTTTGTCAATATTGCAAATATCACATTGGTAATCAATGACTTTTAACAGCCATTACACCGTATGATTTATCCATCAGAGAAATTGTCAAGGTGTTTACAACTTTATGGATATGTCTGGTCAGAACATTTCTTCCATCTGCCGCTTGATTTCTTCCCGCTTTGTATTCTTGTAGTAATGCTTATAGATGGTCAATGGGCTGTTACCAGCCATCTCTGCAACCACATACGGATTATTACCGGCATCTACCATCTTCGATATGAAAGAGCCACGGGCGGAATACCATGTGATGTTTTCTTTAATGCGCAGCATCTTGCATGCTTTCGTCAAGGTTTGTGAAAGGCGTGTGGAAATTTGCTTGACACGTGTAGTCTTCTTGGAAGTGGTCGTGTGTTTATGAGTAAAAACAGGAAATACATAATTTCCATAACTTTGCCCACGGTATTTATTCATGATGGCTTTTGCTTTACTGAGTAATTCCGGTTTGGCTGTTTTGGGAAACTTGATACGTTCATAGACGATGCGGTCTTCCTGGACCAAATCCCATGTCAGGTTACATACATCGACATTCGCCATACCTCCGGTATAGTAGCTGAACAGGAACAAATCAAGATGCAACTGCTCTTTTTTCGTAAACAAGGTACGGTCAACATTTGCGATTTTAGCTATGACTGTTTCCGGAACTGCTCTTGAAGTGGTTTCCGGCCAATTAATATCATCACCGAGACAGAGGAAGTTATCCATATTCACCCCGTACATCTCTTTCTTTTCTGCCTGCCTGCATACGGCACGGAGCAACCTTAGTTTGTGTGTAAGTCCGGCCTTGTTGCCATTTCTGATACCTCTTTCTTTAAGCCAAAACGCAAAGTCAAGAAGAAACTCTTCTGTAATATCCGTAAAGAAATAAGAGGAAAAGGCTTTTTCATATTTTTCCTTTGTAAACGCCTGCAGTTCACGCTTGAGATAGACATACCGTTTAGCATTGGTCGTGCTGTCGACAATCTGACCGTTCTTGATGCGTTTCTTGTTTTTGAATGTCTCTTCAAGATAATCGATCATCTGCTGGACACTCTTTACTTTGACCTCGGGTTTGGCCGCCTTGATTTCATCGAAGCAATGTGATAGCTGGACGGGCGACCAGTTCCTGCCTTCCATCTCCCAGGTATCGGCGACATGCAGATATTTGGTTCGCAAATCGAAAAGCAGTTTGTTCTTGGTAGTGGCCTCCGCACTCCCTACACGGAAACTCTGAGACTTGACATCCCAGTCTTTTAATAGCCCTGTGATGTTTATAACCTTCGGCACACGGGCGTAACCGGTCTTGAAGAAAATTATCTCCAGCTTGACCATCTTGGTGTCTTTCGGGTTCTGCTTACCCTGATGTTAATCGTGTACATAGACTGATAACGAGTTAGTTAATGACTTATTATTAATTCGCATTAGTAGGAATCAATTGGTATTAATTAACCTACATAGAAACCTACATGAAAAGAGTAGTTTCCTTAGCGAAATAATGTTTATACGGATAAATCCGTACTTGTGTCATTTACTAACTCGTTATCAATCAACTATTTTCCCTAATCACAAAAGTTGTGTCCGAAAAAAGGGTGTGCCATAAAAGACTCTCCACTTTTTCTATAATCTGATTCGGAGTAATCTGCCTTAAGCAAGCATAATCACCTCGTATACATGGTTTGTTCCCAAAAATAGAGCAAGGGCGACAAGGCAAACTTATCTGTACCGCATTCTTTTCACTCTGTCCCCATCCCATAAATCCTGCATAAGGATGTGTCGCTCCCCATACAGAAACGACCGGAGTCCCTACTAACGATGCCAAATGCATATTCCCGGAGTCCATTGCAAGCATCACATCCAGATGACTCATTAACGCTAATTCTTCTGCCATCTTTAATTTGCCAGCTACGGATACCACTCGTGGATAGGCTTGTTGCCATTGTTCTAATTGTGCCACTTCTTTCTTGCCTCCGCCAAAAAGAAACAGCTTTACATTTTCCCTACTGGAAAGAGAACGTACAACCTGCTCTTGAAGTTCGATAGGATACACCTTTCCCTGATGAGCAGCAAACGGAGCTACTCCAATCCATTTATCATGTACTTCCTTATACCCCACAACCGAGCGTATATTTTCGATATTTCCCTTTTCATTCCCAAAAATAGAATGAAAAGAAAGAGGAAATGAAAATCCTAATTGTTTAAACACCAGTGCATAGCGTTCAAAAGAAGTAGTTTGTGGAGTCAAAACTTATTTTCAACAGACGTCAGTTTCTTTCTTTTACCTCTCTCTTTATCTATGCATGCCACTTTCACTCCACTGAGTTTAAAGCAGAAAGAGAGAAAACGACTACGTAATACTCCATGCAAATCGGCTACAAAGTCAAACTGTTCATGCTTGAGAAGAGAAAACAGGCGAAACAATCCTTTGATTCCGGCATATTCTTTTTTCACATCCACACCCCGAAACGAGACATTGGATGGAACCTGCGTAAACAATGCAGCCATATTAGGGCGACTTAACACCACAACCTGATGCTGAGGAAAAGAGTTCGCAAAAGAACAAAGCACTGGGACTGTCATTGCCACATCTCCCAGTGCCGAAAAACGAATGACCAGAATCTTTGCCATAATCAAAAAAGAGTCTGATTATTTCTTTCCGTATAATACCGGATTTAATGCCGGATCATTGTACATCTTCATCTGTTTGTACACTTTCATATACTTGCGTCCAGCTTCAATGTCTGCAATCAGCTGGTCAATAGCCAATGACAAATCTTTCTGTTGCTCCAACAACACCGCAAGTTTTGCCTCGCATTGCTTATGATGAGCTTCATCTGTATCCGTACGTTCCACTTCCTTACGCATGTGATAAATCTTCAAAGCCAAGATAGACAAGCGGTCAATAGCCCATGCGGGACTTTCCGTATTAATTGTGGCTTCAGAAGAAGGAGTAATATCTTTATATTTATCCAGGAAGTAGCTGTCAATCAATTCCACCAAGTCAGTACGATCCTGATTAGACTTGTCAATTCTGCGCTTTAACACCAATGCTTCTGCCGGATCGATATGAGGGTCACGAATAATATCCTCAAAATGCCATTGCACAGTGTCAATCCAGTTTTTCAGATACAAATAATATTCAATACTTTTCAACGGATATGGATTACTAATAGGAGCATCCACATTATCCGTCTTATGATAATCATTTATAGCCTGCTCGAAAATAGGACGACATAATTCTGTAAAAGTCATAACAACAAATTTTAAACAGTGAATAATGAAAAACAAAAATAATGATTGTTTCACAAATAAACAACTGATAGTCTTTCAAAATTTACATACACTCAGTCAGGGAAAATGCTAACTTTGCAACCCAATAATTTGGAGAAAGATGAAAGTAATCGTAGACAACAAAATACCTTACATCCGCGAAGCCATCGAACAACTGGCGGATGAAGTGGTCTATCTGCCGGGAAAAGCCTTCACACCGGAGGTCGTTAAAGACGCAGATGCCCTGATTATCCGCACACGGACAGTCTGTAACCGGGAATTGCTGGAAGGAAGCAACGTGCGGTTTATCGGGACAGCCACCATCGGTTTCGACCATATTGATACAGCACATTGCCAGCAAGCCGGGATTACCTGGAGCAACTGCCCCGGATGCAATGCGGGGCTGTAGAACAATATCTTCACGCCGTGCTTCTGCTCCTTCAAAAAGAAAAGGGAATCAACCTCCAAGAGTCTTGTTTGGGTATCATTGGTGTAGGACATGTGGGAGAACGTATACGGCAGATGGCACAACGTATCGGATTGAAGTATTGCTGAACGACCCTCCTCGCTGATGAGGGAGAAGAAGGTTTCTGTTCATTAGACACACTGGCCGAACAATGTAACATTCTGACCTTTCATACACCCCTCATCCGGGAAGGAAAATATAAAACCTACCATCTGGCCGACAGCACTTTCTTTCAAAAGTTACAACAAGCCCCTTACCTCATCAATACCTCACGTGGAGAAGTTGTAGACACAGAAGCGCTGCTCGCAGCAATGAATAAAGGTCTCGTAAAGGGTGCCGTCATTGACGTATGGGGAAACGAACCGCACATCAGTCAGGATCTGCTCGACAAAGTATTTATCGGCACACCTCACATTGCCGGTTATTCTGCTGACGGAAAAGCCAATGCTACCCGCATGGTACTAGAAGCATTTTGCCGTTTCTTCCATAAACAGGCAGATTTTCACATTGCCCTCCCTGACAATCCGAATCAAACCTTATCGCAGGACGAGAATGTGAGGGTACTTCAATTGTATAACCCACACAAGGACTGCGAAGAATTGCGTGCACACCCGGAGCTGTTTGAACAACTGCGCGGCGACTATCATTTACGAAGGGAATAAGGCATAAAAAAACAAGTTTACGTGCACAGAATGTATAAAAATGTGCAAAGGAAAAGCATTTATTTGCCTGAATATTTGCTTAGAATCAGAAATATTTATTCCTTTGCAGCGAAAAATCAATAAATTACATTATTTATAAACTTAAAAAACTTAGAATTATGTCTGAAATCGCATCAAAAGTACAGAAAATTATCGTAGATAAATTGGGCGTAGAAGAATCAGAAGTAGTTGCAACTGCTAGCTTCACTAACGACCTGGGTGCTGACTCTTTGGATACTGTAGAATTGATCATGGAATTCGAAAAAGAATTCGGAATCTCTATTCCAGACGATCAGGCAGAAAAGATCCAGACTGTAGGTGACGCTATCTCTTACATCGAGCTAACGCAAATAATTTAATTCTACCTTTATGGAATTAAAAAGAGTAGTAGTAACAGGTCTTGGTGCGTTGACTCCAGTGGGTAACACTGTTCCGGAATTCTGGAACAACCTCCTGAACGGCGTCAGCGGAGCAGGACCTATTACTCATTTTGATGCGTCAAAATTTAAGACTCAGTCGCTTGCGAAGTGAAGAACTTCAACGCTGCTGACCATATTGACCGTAAGGAAGCCCGTAAGATGGACCTTTACACTCAGTATGCTGTAGTTGCAGCTAAAGAAGCGGTAACTGATGCCGGTATCGACGTAGAAAAAGAAGATTTGAACAAAGTCGGAGTGATTCTCGGTGTCGGAATCGGAGGTATTCATACTTCGAAGAAGAAGTCGCTGGTTACGAAAAGACTAAAAACGACCTCGGACCGAAATTCAATCCGTTCTTTATTCCGAAAATGATTGCAGATATTGCATCCGGACAGATTTCTATCATGTACGGCTTCCACGGACCTAACTTCACCACTACTTCTGCATGTGCGTCTTCTTCTAACGCTATAGCTGATGCATTCAACTATATCCGTTTGGGAAAAGCAACATCATTGTAACAGGTGGAGCCGAAGCAGCTATCTTCCCTGCAGGAGTAGGCGGCTTCAATGCCATGCATGCACTGTCTACACGCAATGACGACCCTGCACGTGCTTCACGTCCGTTCAGTGCCAGCCGCGATGGTTTCGTAATGGGCGAAGGTGCCGGATGTTTGATTCTTGAAGAACTGGAACACGCTAAAGCACGTGGTGCGAAGATATACGCAGAATTGGCCGGTACAGGTGCATCTGGCGACGCTTACCATTTAACAGCTTCTCATCCTGAAGGCCTGGGTGCGAAACTGGTTATGCAGAGCGCTCTGGAAGATGCCGGAATGAAACCGGAAGATATCGACTATATCAACGTACACGGAACTTCTACTCCGGTAGGCGACGTTTCTGAAGTAAAAGCCATCAAGGATTTGTTTGGCGAACATGCTTACAAACTGAACATCAGTTCTACCAAGTCTATGACTGGACACCTGTTGGGTGCAACCGGAGGTGTAGAAGCCATTGCTTGCGTACTGTCTGTAAAAAATGATATTGTACCTCCGACAATCAACCACGAAGAAGGTGACAACGATGAAAACATCGACTACAACCTGAACTTCACTTTCAATAAGGCACAGCAGCGTACTGTACGTGCTGCATTGAGCAACACATTCGGATTTGGTGGTCACAATGCATGTGTAATCATTAAAAAATACACTGAATAAACTGTGTTTAGCAATATACTAGATGAGATAAGACTTCTTTTTCGAAAGGATAAGGAGTCTTATCTTTGTTTTTATAAGATACTGGGATTTTATCCGCGAAACATCGAAATCTACCAGCAGGCCCTCCTGCACAAATCGTCTTCGGTAAAAGCTAAAGGCAGACTGTTGAACAATGAACGACTGGAGTTCTTAGGAGATGCCATACTGGATGCAGTAGTGGCCGACATTGTGTACAAACGGTTTGAGGGGAAAAGAGAGGGATTTCTGACCAATACACGCTCTAAAATCGTACAACGAGAAACATTGAACCAGATTGCCGTAAAAATCGGACTGGACAAGCTGATAAAATACACCACACGGCAGTCATCACACAACAGCTATATGTGTGGAAATGCCTTTGAAGCGCTTGTGGGAGCCATTTATCTGGACCGTGGGTACGCCACCTGCAAGTTCTTCATGGAAGAACGTATTATCAAGCCCTACCTGAATCTGGAGAAGCTGTCGCGGAAGGAAGTCAACTTCAAGTCGAAACTGATTGAATGGGGACAGAAAAACAAATTCCTCATTGAATTCAACCTGCTGGAGCAGACGGTCGACGAGCAACAGAATCCGGTCTTTGAAACACAGGTCGTGGTAGAACAGGTTCCCGCTGGGCAAGGTAAAGGATATTCCAAGAAAGAATCACAGCAGGAAGCTGCTCATGAAACCTTGAACAAAATCAAAAATGACCCGCAGTTCATTGACACGATTTTTGCAGAAAAAGCCGCACGAGAACAAGCTGCTGCAGAGGAGAATCCGACTTCAACCGACGCAACCGATGCATTGACTGCGGAAGCAGATACTCTTTCCGCACAAGCAGACGAGCAGAACCCGGAATCTTTTGATACGGAAGTGAAAGAAGAAACTACTGTTACTGAGAAATACGATGACGTGGAACGGATTATTGCCGAAGCAGAAGAAGCGGCATTCCAGCTTACAGAAGAGACAGAAACAGACAGTGAAGAAACAAAAATTACTACGTAGTAATCGCCTGATTACCCCGTAGTAACTTCCAAATTACCTTATAGTAAATCCTCAGCTACCCCGTAGTAATAGTTGAGGATTTTTTGTATACCTTTGCTTGCTCCTTCCCAAAAACTCTTCAAGGAAGAAAGCTCTACATTTACCGTTCCTTTACAATGGAAGTCAGCGGGTGGCGATTGCCTTTAATATCGGTCAGGAAGCTTTTGCCGAACCAAAGTTCAAATACATATCCAAGCGCACCGGCAAGTGATTACGGTCGTCCGTAATATAGAAGGTAATGACTTCTTTTTCCTTCTTTTCTTCACCCACATATTCTACGAGCGAGAATACCAGACAACGATACGTCACCCCATTTTCAGCCTTATAATTCTCCTTACGGCGATAAATCAAAGTCTGTTTTTCCACTGCCCTTCCGGTAGCCATAGAGAAAAGAATCTTCTGCCCGGGCTTGTACTCTGTAGGGTCATACGAACGGGCCTGCAAGAGGATACTCAGCATATCGTACACACATACCGGCATCTCGTCATGATGTTTGTCCGTATTACCGCGTAAGGTGCGTTGCTGATCGACGATGCACTTTCCGTTCTGGTAACTGAATTTCACCTCATCTACCGTGTAGCGTTTTCCTTCCTCCGCTCCCTTTCGGAAATACAAAGGAACCAAATCCTGCGAAGTGATACAGGTCAGCGTGTCACGCATCTTGAAGAAGAAGTCAATCTTCTTGTTGGTGTACGACTGCAAGTCCGTTTTCAAACATGGACGACCGTTATAAGTCGTCTCGTTTACCGTCATCTTTGCCCATCCGGCATTAATCCAGACGAATTTCCAGTTAAACTTCAGCTCATAAGAGAGTGTTTCTCCTGGCTTGATTGCATCATTCACTGCACCACATTGTGCGCTGGCTGCCATCCCTCCTACCAGAAGGAAAAGGCAAAGAATCAGTTTCCTTATCATGTTCTTCCTAGTTTACGAGCCCGCTCCTTGTTGCGGTCTTTGATTTTCTTGGCCTCATCAGGCTTTTGTTTCTTTATCTCGTCCAACTTCTGTTTGTCAAGCGGCACAGCGTGTATGTCCCACGTTTCTTCAAACTCAAAGTTGGCTTTCATTTCCCACACTTTCGGGAAGTAGTACACTTCTTCCGGCTGGCGCTTTTCTGCGTAATTACCGGTATCCCACACCCCGTTGTTATTGTCATCGTTGAACAGACGGATGTAATATTTCGTGCTGGGCTGCAAAAAATAGAAGTCACACGTATTCTTGTCCGTCACCGGCTGCTGCCGCACCACTCCGTCACTGCTGTTCAGCAACTGAACGATGGCATGAGGTCCTGCTCCTACGATATTCAGATACAGTGTGCCATAATCTTCCAAAGTCTTCACCTTCAACTGGTTTTCCACCTTGTTGGTATAGAGTCCGTAAATACCCTTGATACCCAACGAATCTATCTTGAGCTGATACTCCTGTCCAGGTTGCCAGTCGGCCAGAATCTGATACTGACGGGGAAGCACGGAGTCTGCCATCAGAATAAACGGTATATCCTCCACAGCGAGTCTACCTTGACAGCCATGTGAATGGCCGCCGTGTCAATATGTTCCACCGGCTCCTCAAATTTCAGTACGATGTTCCGGTTCAAGTCCAGACTGGAAGGAGCATCTACCGACATCGCAAAGAATTTCGGTTCCACCTTCAGCGTATCACCTTTCTTTGCACGTTTTTTCCGCTCTTTTTCTTCCTTCTTCATGCTTCTTCGGCCAAAGCCATACGTCGTTTCTTGTCAATCTTGTTCACCATACGCAAGGTATCGGTCTTCGGCACAAGCTGTCCCAGTGTATCCGTGGCCAGATAGTCCATCTGGAAGGTCAACGTATCACGTTCGCACATCACGGTATCCTTAATCCAGTAACGAATGGTATCGTTACGCGGATTACTTTCAATGATAAATGCATCCTTCTCATCAAAATCCAATCCCTTGATGGTAGGAAGCGTATCCGCTTTGGCACTGAAATACAAAGAAAAACGGTTCAACTGTTCACGCTCGCTCTTCACCAGATACTGCATCGGATTCTCTTCCTTGAACGAACGAAGAATCAGGTTATCGGGCAAGAAACGTGTATAATGCACCTCGTAAATCGTATCATAAGCCAGTGTATCCAACTCATTCCATACGGTATCCTGACGTACATCCGGACGCATGTCGGGCACCACCAACGAATCCAAGAAAGCAACGGCCTCTGTCTTCGAATCAAACAAATAGTTCTGATTACCGTCCATCAAGGCATAAATGCGGTATTTTCCCGGGGCAACCCCGCGAATGGTAAAATGCCCGCGGCTGTCAGTACGTGAAATACGGTCGAACGGAAGCTTCACGAATGCACTGTCTTCCAAATTCTTATGAAGCCCTACCTGAATACCCTTTACCGGTTCCAGGTTGTCAGCCGACAGCACCGTCCCCGATACCTCCATCGTATCAATATGCTCGCCCGTAGAGAAAGCGTATGCAAAGTTTCCCAACGGGTTATCTTCGTTGTTGTCCACAATGGCATCACCAAAATCTATCGTATAAGTGGTATTTTCACGAAGGGTATCGAAAAATTCCACCAGGACCCGATGACCGCTCACCTTCACTTCGGGCGCCTCATTCTGAGGAGGCGAAATAATCACCTTCTCCGATGCCTTGTCCAGCTTGATGTATTCATCGAATTCAATGGAGATTTTCTTGCGCTTGTTGTTCGTGGCATTGGGTTCCGGCGTAGCACGCACAAACTTAGGCGGTGTTTCATCATACGGTCCCCCGTCGGGCATCCCCGTGCTCGCGCATGCATAAAACCCGATAATGACCAGCAACAAAGCAATATATTTAGGTATAGGTTTCATCTATATAGTTTAGTTATTCAGTTTCAACATTTCTTCAATATAGTCACGGCTGTTGCTCAAGCGAGGCACTTTGTGCTGGCCACCCAGCTTTCCTTTCTGTTTCAACCAGTCGTGAAACAGGCCTTCACGAGCCTTGATTACTTCCAGACGCTGCAAGGTAATATCTTTATGCCGTTTAGCCTCATAATCTGAGTTTATTTCCTGCAACGCGGTATCCAGCACCTGGGCAAACTTCTCCAGCGAATCCGGCATCACACTGAATTCTATCAGCCACTGGTGACGACACTTGGCATTGGCATCCATAAAGACAGGAGCTGCCGTATATTCCAGTACCTGTGCACCGGTTTCCTTGCAGGCTCTTTCCAGTCCTTTCTCTGCATTATCTACCATCAGTTCCTCACCGAGGCATTGATAAAGTGCTTGGTACGACCGGAGATAATAAACTTGTATGGGTCCTTCTGTGTGAATTTCACCGTATCCCCAATGATATATCTCCACAAACCGCAGGAGGTACTGATTACTACCGCATAGTTACGTCCTACTTCCACACCCCACAAAGGTACAATCGTAGGATTCGGCTTATCGATTTCCTCCAAAGGAATAAACTCATAGAACACGTCATAGTCAATCATCAGCAACATGGCCGGATCGTGCAAATCGCTTTGCAGGCCAAAGAAGCCTTCACTGGCATTATACGTTTCCATGTAATGCATCTTGTCTGTCGGAATAAGCTGCTTGTACTGTTCACGATAAGGTGTGAAGCATACTCCCCCGTGGAAGAAAACCTCCAGATTAGGCCATACCTCATTCAAATGTTTGGCACCCGTTTTCTCCAGCACACGGTTCAACACGGCCAACATCCAGGAAGGAACTCCCGAAATGTTGGTCACATTCTGATGAATCGTGGTACTGGCAATGCGTTCCACCTTCTCTTCAAACTCACTCAATAAGGCAATCTCTTTCTTCGGCACCCGAATCAGGTTCACCAGCGGACTGATATTCTGAATCAGGATGGCCGACAGGTCACCCACCAGACTGTCCTTCACGTTATAGTTCGGGCTATGACTGCCTCCCAATATCAATCCCTTACCCGAAAAGAAACGGCTTTCAGGATTCTCACGGAGGTACAATGCCACTGCGTCTGTTCCTCCCCGATAATGGACTCCTTTCAATCCTTCTGGGCTGACAGGAATAAACTTACTTTTATCATTAGTTGTTCCCGAAGACTTGGCGTACCAGATGACCTTTCCCGGCCACAACACATCCTTTTCACCATGGCGCATACGGTCAACATAACCTTTTACATCTTCATACGTCTGTATCGGAACACGCTGAAAATCTGTATAATTCCGGATTTGGCTGAAATCATATTTCTTTCCCCACTCCGTAGCAGAAGCGCTCTGTATCAGTTTTCGGAATACACGGCCCTGAATTTCTTCGGCCTTTGTCCCATAAAGGTCAATTTCTCTCTGTCTGGGAGCAAATATCTTTCCTATTAACTTTGTTGAATTCATTCCTTCTTAAATTTCAAATCCTTATATGTGATAGATGCAAAGGTAGATTTTTTCTGACTAAATCAGCAGAGAGGAACATTATTTTTTCCTGCATCATGACAAATATACAGTTTTTTCTTACCTTTACCACACAATCTATTAATACAGCAAAACATGAAGATAGGAATCTTGACTTCAGGAGGCGACTGTCCGGGAATCAATGCCACCATTCGAGGGGTATGCAAGACAGCCATCAACCATTACGGGATGGAGGTTTATGGAATCCATAGTGGGTTTCGGGGACTGCTGGACAATGACATTGTTCCACTGGACGAAAGCTCACTGACAGGACTTCTGAACCTGGGAGGAACCATCCTTGGTACTTCACGCGAAAAACCGTTCAAAAGAAAAGCGGGTGCCGTATCGGAAAACAAACCTGCCATCATGCTTCAGACCATCCGCGAGCGCGGCCTGGACTGCATCGTGTGCATCGGAGGAAACGGTACGCAGAAAACAGCTGCGAAACTGGCTGAAGCGGGAGTGAATGTGGTAAGCATTCCCAAAACCATCGACAATGACGTGTGGGGAACCGATGTTTCTTTTGGTTTCGATTCGGCCGTAACAATAGCCACCGACGCTATTGACCGCCTGCATTCCACTGCCAGTGCCCACCAGCGTGTCATGGTCATTGAAGTCATGGGCCACAAGGCTGGATGGATTGCCCTTCACTCCGGTATGGCAGGAGGAGGCGATATTATCCTGCTTCCTGAAATTCCTTTCGACATTCATCGTATCGGTGACGCCATCATCAACCGACTGAAGAAAGGAAAGCCCTACTCTATTGTAGTAGTAGCAGAAGGAATTCCTACAATCGGAGGTAAAAAAGCTGCGCAATACATTGCCGAGGAAATAGAATACGAAACGGGATTCGAAACCCGCGAAACTGTATTAGGATACATCCAGCGCGGAGGAAGTCCTACAGCCTATGACCGCAACCTGGCCACCCGCATGGGAGGACATGCTACCGAACTGATAGCCCAGGGTATGTTTGGCCGGATGGTAGCGCTGAAAGGCAATGCCATCGAGTCTGTTCCACTGAGTGAAGTGGCCGGCAAGTTGAAACTGGTTACGGAAGACCATGACCTGATTGTGCAGGGCCGCCGCATGGGTATTTGTTTCGGATAAGCCCTAACAGATTATAAATTAATATCTTACGAAGCTACTAAAAACGTCCTTACGCTTCAACTAAAACGCCTTTACGTTTTATTCAAAACTCTTCGACGTTTTATTTCAAACGCCCTTGTGTTTTCATTTAAACGCAAAGGCGTTTTTTTATCCTGACTTTTCCAAGCTGATACATAGCCCAATTTTATTGTCTACATATACCACAGTTACCGAATCACCACATAGATAAATAATCAAATTATTTACTATTTTTCATTTATTAACAAAAAAGATTTTTTTCATTCATTGCCTTAATATACTTTTGCGACGAACTAAACAGCAGAAACTAAGATTTAATACTAACTATACTATTAACGAAAAAATTATATAAACTAACCTTGTAACCTAAAAACAACCAAAACTAAACTTTAAAACTTTCATTTTCAACTTTTTACTTTATGTCCCTTCACAGGGATTACTATCTACATTAATAACCTTAATTCCTATTCAAACATGCAAAAAGGAAAAACAAGCAAGTTTGTCCCCAAACTTGGACTGGTATTGTGGATGCTTCCACTTTCCTCTTGGGCTGTTTCAGGTACGATTCCTGAAGCAAACTCCGCCCTGACATCGTATGCTCATGAAGCCAGAGAAATTGATGCAATTGCGCAAAGTGCCAAAAACGAACCGTCACAGGTACAATTACCGATGCCTCGGACGGAACTCCCATCATTGGAGCCAACATTGTGGTAAAAGGAAGCCAGACGGGAGTCATCTCAGACCTTGACGGTAATTATTCAATAGAAGTTTCCAGCAAAGATGTGTTGGTAATAAGTTTTATTGGATACAAGACCCGGGAAGTGCCGGTAGTAGATTTGGGAGTCATCAACGTAAAGCTGAAATCAGACAATGAAATGCTGGACGAGGTAGTGGTAGTAGGTGCCGGAACCCAGAAAAAAGTCAGCGTAACCGGTTCCATTACCAGCGTAAAAGGTTCCTCTCTTGTTACTCCCACCTCTTCTTTGACCAATGCGCTGGCCGGAAAACTGTCGGGAGTTATTGCCAAAACTTCCAGCGGAGCCCCGGGTGAAGCAGCCGAATTCTACATCCGTGGTATCGGTACTTTCGGTGGAAGAGCAACCCCGCTGATTATGTTAGACGATGTAGAAATCTCAGCTGCCGACCTGAACAACATTCCGGCAGAAACCATTGAAAGCTTTTCTATTCTGAAAGATGCTTCTGCTACCGCGATTTATGGTGCCCGTGGTGCCAACGGTGTAATGTTGATTACTACCAAGTCCGGACGTGAAAATGAACGTACACAGATTAACGTGACTGTAGAAAACGCTTTCAATGTCATGACCAACTTCCCCGACTTCGTGGACGGTGCTACCTGGATGACAATGTACAACGAAGCACAGGTAACCCGCACTCCGGGCATCACTCCGAAATATACTCAGGAACAAATAGAAAATACCCGTCTGGGTACAAACCCTTACATGTATCCCAGCGTAAATGGAATGATGTAATTTTCAAGAACATGGCCATGAGCAGCGTGCCAACATCAACGTGCAGGGCGGTGGTTCCAGAGCAACTTACTATATGAGTATCCAGGCCAATCACGATTCCGGATTGCTGAACACCCGAAAGGTATACTCCTATAACAACAACATCAACAACTGGAGTTACAACTTCCAGAACAACATCAAATATAAGTTAACCTCTACCACGACCGTAGATCTGAGAATGAATGCGCAAATACGAAACAATCAGGGGCCTAACTACAATACATCCGACTTATTCAATATGGCCCTGACCACCAATCCTATCAACTTCCCTGTCACATTCCCGGCTCAGGAAGGCGATACGCACATACGGTTCGGTAATGCCATTCTGAGTGGTGATAACTTACGCACCAATCCGTACGCCTACATGCTCTCTTCTTACAAACAAACTCAGGAAAATACCTTGAACACCTCATTAAAGGTAAGCCAGCAGCTTGATTTCATCACCAAGGGACTGAGCGCTACGGCATTGGTAAACTTCAAAAACTGGTCGTCCAACTGGTATAACCGCACCATTGAGCCCTACTACTACCGAATTAAAGACGGAAGTTTCAATCCCTCCACAGGAAAATATACACTGGAAAGATTAGGCACAAGCGGAACAGACTATATCGCACAGTCGGACATCACGAAAGACGGAGACAACACATTCTTCTTGCAGTTTACCCTCGACTATCAGCGTCGTTTCGGAAAACACAACGTAGGGGGTATGCTGCTCTATATGCAACGTGAATACCGAAATGCCGTGTTACCTAACCGCAACCAGGGATTCTCCGGACGCTTCACCTACGATTTTGACCAGCGTTACCTTGCTGAAATTAACTTCGGTTACAACGGAACCGAACGTCTGGCCAAAGGTGACCGCTTTGAATTCTTCCCAGCTATCTCTTTGGGATGGGTGGTATCCAATGAAAAATTCTTTGCCCCACTCAGCAAGGTCGTATCTTCTTTGAAACTGAGAGGTTCTTACGGTCTGGTAGGTAGTGACGAAACCGGTCCTGAAGGCTCACCTCACTTCTTGTATATCGATCAGGTACAGGTAACGGGCGACAAGCGTCCGGGAGCGACTTTCGGTGAAGACCTGAATGTCAGCAAATACGGTCCGATTGTTACTCAGTATGCTGTACAGAATGCCGGATGGGAACGCGTGAAAAAACTCGACCTCGGTTTCGACATGGAATTGTTCCGCTGCCTGAGCCTGACATTCGACTTCTTCTACGACAAGCGTTACAACATCCTGCTGCACCGCGAAGCATGGCCACAATCGTTAGGATACGACTCCGCCAAACCCTGGAGCAACAAAGGAAAGGTAGACAACTGGGGATATGAACTGAGCATGAACTATCGCAAGCAGTTCAACAAAGACCTGGCTGTAGATTTCCAAGGAAACTTTACCTACACCCAAAACAAATACGTAGACTACGATGAGCCGCTCTATCCATATACATGGCAGACCGTGACCGGCAAACCTTTGAGCCACCAGACCGGTTACATTGCGGAAGGACTCTTCCAAAGCCAGGAGGAAATAGACAACAGCCCGACACAGAACTTAGGAAGTACCGCAATGGTGGGCGACGTGAAATACCGCGACGTGAACGGTGACGGCATCATCAATACGGAAGATAAGGTCATGATTTCAGAATACGGTAACATGCCGCGCATTCAGTACGGACTTGGCATGAACATCGACTACAAAGGTTTCAACTTCGGCGTGTTCTTCAACGGTTCAGCCATGCGTACACTCATGATAAGTGGAATTACTCCGTTTGGACAAAATGACTACAACGTCATGCAGTTCATTGCCAATGATTACTGGACAGAAGCCAACCCGAACCCCAATGCGGCTTATCCACGCCTGGGATTGACTGATGCACAGACAGCCAACAACACCCAGCCCAGTACCTACTGGATGAGAAACGGTAACTTCATCCGCTTCAAGACATTGGAAATAGGCTACCGTTTCAAGCATGCCCGCGTGTACTTCAGCGGGAACAACCTGTTCGTATTCAGCCCGTTCAAATTATGGGATCCCGAACTGGCATGGAACAGTTATCCTTTACAGAGAACGTTTAATATCGGATTACAGTTAACATTCTAAAAATCTAATTACGATGAAGACTTTAAAAAATATAGGAAAAATAGCCTTGCTTTCACTGGCTTTATGTGGAGGAACCACCTCATGTAATTACCTGGATGTGGTACCGCCCGAACAAGCTTCTTTACCGGATGCGACCAAAGATCCGGAATCAACCCTCGGATTCCTGTTCTCCTGCTACGGAGGTATAAGAAATCCTTTCGACTATCAAACGGTAGAAGCCGGTGCCGATGAATATGTGCTTCCTCCATTGTGGAACACCGGTTCACAGAAAATAACCTGGGACCTGAACCTTCCGACGAACATTGCCGACGGATGGAGCTGGGGCAGCAACTATCGGTTTATCGGACAGTGCCTGCTTTTCCTCCAGCAATTACCTCATGCAAGAGGAGTGACTGATGAGCAGAAAAGAGCCTGGGCTGCTGAAGCGAACTTCCTGCTGGCTTACTACCACATGGTTACACTGGTTGCCTACGGCCCATGCCCCATTACCGATACATACATTGATCAGGCCACTCCTGAATCAGAGTACAACGGACGTATGCACTTCGACTATGTAAAAGACTGGATTTGCCAGAAATTCGATGAAGTATGCGAAGACGGACAGCTCCCGGCTACCCGCACCGGAGACGAATGGGGAAGAGCCACTTCTGTCATGGCCAAGGCCCTGAAAGCACGCCTGCTCGTCTATGCAGCCTCTCCATTGTTCAATGGAAGCTTCCCCTACAAAGACTGGGAGAACACGAATTTTGAGACTCCGGGATATGGAAAAGAACTCATCAGCCTAAAATATGACCGAAAGAAATGGGAAGTTGCCAAAGCGGCCTGCCAGGAAGCCATTACTGCCGCAGAAGCAGCCGGCCACAAACTGTTCAGTCTGGAAGATGCACAGTCACTATACCAGCAGGCCGGACTCCCCCTCCCGTTTGTTCCTTTCAAAAGCGCAGAAGGCGGAACAGCCGACAAGGACAAAGAGTTCATGGAACGCGTACAGCTGATGCGATACGTGGTAACCACACGCTATAAAGAAGGTAACCGCGAAACCATCTGGGGACTGGCTAATCAGGGAACCATGATTATCGGTTCTCTTCCACACCGTGTCATCAAGAATAACCAGGGAACCTGGAAAGCCGGATATTCGGGTGTATCGCCCACGCTAAATACAGTAGAACATTTCTACACCGAAAACGGAGTACCTATTGAAAAAGACAAACAGTTCTACCCGCAATCCGAATGGTACCAGAGCGCAGGGGTTACCGACCGCAGTGACATTATCAAGCTGAACACCCGCCGTGAGCCTCGCTTCTATGCCTGGATTGCTTTTGACGGCGGCGACATGGGAAGCCGTATTTATGGCGGACAACCTCTAAAACTGGAAATGCGCAATTCGGAGCTTCACGGATACAACCCGTCTTTGTTCAACCGCGACAACTGCGTGACCGGATATCTGTCGCAGAAGTTCATTGAGCCTACCTTTGCATGGACAGCCAGTGCAGAAGAAAAGCAGAACAAGCCTAGACCTCTTATCCGTATGGCGGAACTGTATTTGAATCTGGCAGAATGCTGCGCAGCTCTGGATGAAGTTCCCCAAGCATTAGCGCAGTTGAACATCATTCGCAAACGTGCTGGTATCAGAGAACTCACTACCAGTGACGTGACAGACGACATGCCGATTATGAAATGGGTACAGAACGAACGTTTCGTTGAGCTGTGGGGAGAAGGACACCGCTACTATGACATACGCCGCTGGATGATTGCTCCAGAATATATGTCGGCAGGCGTACGCCGGGGCCTCAACGCCATGAGCAAGCTTGATCCTTCTTTCGAAGAATTCAACACTCCGGTAGTAATCAGTCAGGACTTCAAATGGACTAACCGAATGTATTTCCTTCCTGTTTTTGAAAATGAAGTTTACAAGAATCCACAACTCATTCAAGCACCAGGTTATTAAATAAGTATCTAATATGAAATTACACCATATATTTGGGGCTGCATGTGTCTTAGGAGGCACATTGGCCCTCTCCAGTTGCGAAAAATACGATGAACTGTTTCCGGAACAATACCACTGCGTATTGAACATCAAGGATGCAGGCATCCGTAACATTGAACTGTACACCACTGAAGCAGAAGGCGCCGTTCCCATTTCGGTCATGAAGACGGGAAGTAAGGGAGACGTACCAGCCAACGGAACAGTCACTCCGATGTCGGAAGCTATCTTTCAGGAATATTGTAATACCAATGGACTGAAATATGCCTATCTGCCTGCAGAGTATTACACACTGCAGAACAACGAACTGCAATTCTCTTCACAGGAACGCTACAAACCAGTAAATACCGTACTGAAAACAAGAGAAATCCTGCAACAGCAAGAAAGCCATAACGGACAAGCGTATGCACTTCCTTTGCTTCTTCGCAGTTCGGAAGTGTCCGTGAACGACAGTTTGCTTATTATTGTCCCCCAAATTAAGGCACCCACCATCGGACTGGCAAATAGCGGATTTAACCATGCCATATCTTTTTCATCCAAAGGTGAGGCGAAACAGGCTTATACATTAGAGCTGACTCTGCCCATTCCCAATATCTGGGGCCTAAAATGTAGTCTTGCTTGCAATGAAGAAGCCGTGGCAGCCTTCAATAAATATAACTCACAAAACGGCAACCGCTACAAACAGCTTCCGAGCAACGCATATACACTCCCGGAAAATGGAATCGTCACTTTTGGCAATGAGGCTACCACCGCTTCGGTAGACATTGCATCAACCGTGCATCACTGGAAATGGGAGAATACATTCTTCCTCTTTCCATTGCCAGTCCCACTGTAGAAGGAGTGGAAATCAATGCAGCCCAGAAAACAGTTCTGTTAGGTGTCACCTATTCTCCGGATAAACTGGAACTGAAAGCCAACCAGTTCAAAGCCAATTCTATTGCAGAAGGAGACGGAACAGGATATGCAGGTTTAGTTGACGGACTTGGTTCCGGCCTTCATTTTCACTCCAACTGGAGTGCTCCAGTAAAAGATGCAACCTACGGGAACTACATTGAGGTAACATTGTCAGCTCCTGTACAATCCATCAAACTTGATTACTGGACCCGTTTTGAAAATGGTAATGCAGCGCCGACGCACATTAAGTTATTTGCCAGCACAAATGGTACAGAGTGGAAAGAACTGGGAGACATTGCATCGGGACTCCCCACCGGAGGTAACCAGCAGTATTCTTCACCAATCTATCGTGCGGAACAACCCTTCTCCCACTTCCGCTTTGCAGTACTGGAAAGTGCAGCTGGTTCCATGACCAACGGAAATGCCTGGTTTAATCTTGGAGAACTTGTACTATACGGTAATTAATACCACATTCCATCCAGAGAGGAGAAACATTTTCCTCTCTGGATCACTCTAATCTAATTTCCTATGAATAAAAGTCTTTTTAGTTCTACACTGATTGTCCTGTTATGTCTTATTTTCTCCTCCTCGGGGTGTAAAGACAAAGAAACACTGAAAAACGGGACATTCACTATTGCAGAAGCAGACCTTTCCAAAGAATTTGGAAGCGGTACTGAAACAATCTTCATCCCTGTGCAGACCAGTCTCTCTCTTAATGACTGGAAAACAGAAACAGATGCCGGATGGCTTTATGTATCTACCCAGGAAGAAAAGGAATACGGTGCACAAATCAAACTATCTGCCACAGCCAATACCTCAAACGAACGTAGAAATGCAGTGGTCAAGGTTTTATCGCCCATTCAGAATTACGTGATCAACGTGACACAATATGCCTCTTCCGACCTTGTCATTAGTGAAGACATCAAAGTTATTCCTCAGGGGGAAAAGCCAGTGAGTTTCAACCCGGGCAGGGTATTGAGAATACCTGGGATGGCAAATTCTCGGCTGACGGTGCAAATCCCTATCACTCAGTATGGGGACAGTCGGCCAAATTCCCGGTCACACTGGAGTATTACTTCCAGGGAGGTGCCGATATTGATTACCTGATTTATTATACCCGTGCCGGAAACGGGAATTTTGGCGAGCTCGACCTGTTGATTGCTACAGACGAAGGACACTCCAACTGGACAAAGTATGGCACATACAACTTCCGCATGCAGAATGCTCCTTCAAAGATTTCCTTCAAGACTACCCAGAAAGTAACCGGTGTGAAGTTTGAAGTGAAATCGGGTGCGGGTAATTTCGTAAGCTGTGATGAAATGGAATTCTACCGTTATAACCAGGAAAACACGTTAGAAAACACCTTGCTCACCGTATTCAGCGACATTACTTGCAGTGCGCTGAAAGAAGGAGTAACCGACGAACAAATCAATGCACTGCCCGACTATTTTATCCGTCTGGCAAAGGCATTACAGAATAACACCTATGGCCCACACGAAAAAGAATTCCGCATCCGGGAATATGCTCCCTATAGTATTCCGGAAGAATGGGCTACTAAATTAATGACCAAGAAATACAGTAATCTGGACAATCCGACTGGCATCTCGGTTCAGCAAGGTGATGAAATCATCGTACTGGTAGGCGACACTCACGGACAGCAAGTTTCGTTACAAAGCATCTGGGAAAGCGGAGGCGAATATAAACAGACCAACGTGAGCGGTGAGGTGTATCTCCTGTCTCCGGGAGTCAACAAACTGACCATGCGTAAAGAAGGCCAGCTGTTTGTAATGTACAACACCGACCTGACCTCTCCCGATGCACAACCCGTTAAAATCCATATCCCGATGGGAAGCGGAAAAGTCACCGGATTCTTCGACCTGAAAGAACACAAGACCGATGAAAAATATGCGGAATTACTGAAAAAAGCAACTCATAAATATTTCTGCGTACGTGGCGAACGTATCATGTTCTATTTCCACACAGCCAAGATGCAGGAGTTTGTGCCCAACCAGATATTGTCGGCCATCAACTTATGGGATGACATCATCGGATGGGAACAAGAACTGATGGGTATTGAAGATGTACGTCCTTCACAAGTCAACAACCATATTTTTGCCATCTCACCGGAAGGAAGTTACATGTGGGCTACGGACTATTGCATCGGTTTCGTATACACCTACCTGAACAATATCCTGCTGAAAGAAAATGTAATGGCCAACAAGGACAATGCCTGGGCCCCGCACATGAAATAGGCCACATCCATCAGGCTGCTATCAACTGGCCGGGCAGTACGGAATCATCGAACAATCTGTTCTCTAACTACATTCTGTACAAACTGGGGAAATATTGCTCCAGAGGAAGTGAACTGAATGATCTGGCAGATTCCCGTTTCGTACGCAAAAAAGCATGGTATAATATGGGAGATGCCACTCACCAGGGAGAAGACACGGAAATACACATGCGCATGAACTGGCAGTTGTGGAATTACTACCATCGTTGTGGACACAATCCTAAATTCTGGCAGACATTATTCAAATTGTTGCGTGAAGACCGGATTACTGAGAGTGACCCTGGAGGTGCACAGCTCAAATTTGCCATGAAAGCCAGTGAAGCTGCCGGAGAAGATTTGACCGACTTCTTCGATTTGTGGGGTTTCTTTATCCCAGGAGAAGACATGATTGAACAGTACGGTACCTGGAAATATAAGGTAACGGAAGCAATGATACAGGAAGCCAAGACTTTCATGAAAAAATTCCCGAAGCCCAAACATGCTTTCCAGTATATTGAAGACCGTAAGGCCGGAGATACCGGACTCGACACGAAACCTTCGGACACCGGATATTACACACAGTTTGAAGGGAGGTAAAAGCCGTCAGTCCAAACATAGCCTATACAGTTTCCGGACGGAAATATACCGTTGAGAATGGAGAAAATGCCGTAGCATTTGAATTACGCAAGAACAATGCAGAAGGAGAATTGGTATACTTCTTCAACATGTTCAGCTATGATATCCCATCAGGAGTGGAACTGGGGAATGCCATACTTACGCTGTACAAGCAGACGGGAAACGCATTGAAATTCCTGTGAAAAAATAACACAGATATACTACAAGAGAAGGGGTACCGGTTGTTCCGGTACCCCTTCCTTTTTTATAAGAGTTACTATTCGATTACTTGTTTAATTTCCAAGTGAAGCCATCCTTGGTATCTTTCACTTCAAAGCCCAAGGCAGCCAGGTTGTCACGAATCTTATCGCTTGTAGCCCAATCTTTGTTGGCTTTAGCCTGCATACGCTGCTCCAACAGCATGTCGACTACTTTTCCGTAAGCTTCTTCACGTGCCGCATTGTTTTCCGCTTCCGCTTTCAGACCTAAGATATCGAACACGAACAGATGAAATACACTCTTCAGTTCTTCCAAATCTTCGGCGCTGATAGTCGCTTTCTTGTCAATCACCGTATTAATCATACGGGTTGCATCAAACAGATGAGAAATGACAATCGGTGTATTCAAGTCGTCGTTCATGGCCTCGTAGCACTTCTCACGCAAGCCTTTCGGTTCGATGCCTGAAGTTGCCTTCGCCGGAGTAATACGATCCAGGTTCTTCACACCTTCCAACAGACGTTCCAATCCCTTTTCAGCAGCCTGCAGCGCTTCGTTACTGAAGTCCACCGTACTGCGATAGTGCGCCTGAAGGATGAAGAAACGAATGGTCATCGGTGAATAAGCCTGTGTCAGCAACTTGTTAGAGCCTGTAAAGAACTCATCCAGCGTGATAAAATTACCCAATGACTTACCCATCTTCTGTCCGTTGATAGTAATCATGTTATTGTGCATCCAGTAACGTACCATCTGATGACCTTCTGAAGCCACAGCCTGTGCGATTTCACATTCATGATGCGGGAACACCAAGTCCATTCCTCCTCCGTGAATATCGAAAGTTTCACCTAAATATTTACGTCCCATAGCGGTACACTCACAATGCCAGCCCGGGAAACCGTTGCTCCACGGTGACGGCCAGCGCATGATGTGTTCCGGCTGTGCACACTTCCACAAAGCAAAGTCGGCCGGATTATGCTTTTCATCCTGTCCGTCGAGTTCACGGGTCGTATTCAGTACATCATCCAGGTTACGTCCTGACAACACACCATAGTGATGATCTTTGTTGTACTTCGCCACATCAAAATACACAGAACCCTTGCTTTCGTATGCATATCCGTTTTTCAGAATCTCTTCCACCAGCTTAATCTGCTCGATGATGTGTCCGGATGCATGCGGCTCGATGCTGGGCGGCAACACGTTCAATGCTTCCATTGCCTTGTGGTAACGCAACAGATAATACTGCACCACTTCCATCGGCTCCAGCTGTTCCAGACGTGCTTTTTTGGCAATCTTGTCTTCACCATCGTCTGCATCATGCTCCAAATGGCCCACATCTGTAATGTTACGCACATAACGTACCTTGTAGCCCAAATGAGTCAGGTAGCGGAACACAATATCAAACGTAATGGCAGGACGCGCATGTCCCAAATGTCCGTCACCGTATACGGTAGGACCACACACATACATGCCCACATGAGGAGCATGCAAAGGCACGAACAGTTCCTTCTTGCGGGTCAGTGTATTGTAAATAAAAAGTTGATTATTCTCCATAATTCAATGAGTTAGGATGCAAAGTTATAAATTAAAAAGAGAAAAGCGTGATTTCCACCAAAAAATCACGCTTTTCTCTTTTTAAAACTTAGTAAGTTATTTCGTCAGAATAATACCTCCCTCCGGCTGGATTACCACTTTCACTTCTGCCGGATTCTTGATTTTCAGTTCTTCCAACTGCGGCTGACGTTTCTTGTCGTCCAGATAATAGGAAACCGTTTCGCCTTTCTCCCACATCGGCAGGTTCAAGCTCAACTTCAAAGGCTCTTTCTGTGCATTTACGCCTACCACATACCAGCGGTCGCCATGACGGCGGGCCAGCACACAGTATTTGCCGGGGTAACCGTCAAGGAACACCGTTTCATCCCAGGTGGTCGGTACCTGCTTCATGAAATCGATGGCCAGTGCCGGTGCATCCGTCAGGTTGTTCGGAGCCAGCGCAAAGTTCTGAATCGGGTTCTGATACAGCACTGCTGTAGCCAGCTGGAACACGTCTGTCGTCTTACGGATGGTACCTCCGTCGTTCGTACGGTTGTGACGCTTGTTCAGCAGCGTACCGCCAAACTCCATACAGCCGATGGTATTGCGGATAAACGGATGCAGGCAGGCATTGTAAGCCTCCATGTCATCGAAGTGCTGGTTGAATATCAGATTCTCAGAAGCCAGTACCGCCTCACTGCCCACATAGTTCGGATACATGCGTTCCCAGCCGCGTGGGATGGTACAGCCATGGAAGATTATCATCAGGCCGTATTCGTTGGCATCAGTCAGAATATCTTCATATAAACCCATCATCTGCTGCTTGTCACTGCCGAAGAAGTCCACCTTCAAGCCCTTCACGCCGCACTTCTGCAGCCATTTCATCTCTTTCTTGCGGGCTACCGAATTGCTCATGCACTGCTTGGCATCCTGCGGAGCGTCGTTCCAATAACCGTTGGAATTATACCACACGAATACATCCACGTTCTTCTGGTGAGCGTACTTGAACAGCTCTTCCATGCGGTCACGTCCGATGTTCTTTTCCCAGCCTCCGTCAATCAGCGTATATTCATAACCCATTTCACTGGCCAAGTCAATGAAACGAATCTGGTCATCGTAGTTGATACTCGGGTCCTGCCACATAATCCAGCTCCAGGTAGAACGACCGAACTTGTATTCCTGTGAAGGATCATACAGCGGTTCCACCACATCAAACGGAACAGTAGTCTCCACAATCGGCTTCAGCCGCTGCCCACCGTAATCGTACGCCAGGGAGTGACACCCGGAAGAGCCAATCCCGGAGTAGAAGAACCCAGACCGTTCATCTCGCCCGGATTCGGGAAAGCAATACTATAAAGACCGTCTTTAGTAGCATCACTCAGGTGAGAAGCACAATACAGACTGCGTACACCGGTCTCGGATACCAACGCCCAGTTGTCGCCCACATGAAACAGTGCCGGGAAAGTATAGCCTTCACCGTACTTGGAAGGAGTAGCCAGCGGTTCATCGGTACATATTCCTCTTCGTAGCTCGGTTTGGTACGCATCCAGCCAATCATCGGGTCACTCTGCGGAGAAAGGAACGTGGTAGTGGCAGAAGGAAAGTCAAAGCCGGTTGCTTCCTTTTCAATCACCATACAGGCCGTTTCGCCATACTGAGGCATCTCGTAGCGGAAAGCAATGTCGTTGTTGCTCAACTGGAACACGATGTCCAGTTTCTTCTTGTCAGCATTTTCAAGGGTTACAGTCAGCTTGTTGGCAGAATAATTTACCGTAGAACACTTGATACGGTCCTGCGTGTACGTCTTTTCCACCTTATCCGCCTGCTGGCCGACAAAGCTCATCTGACGCTGAAGTCGCCGATATTAGATACAAAGCCGAGAGGAGAGTTCTCCAGCACGGTCTTTCCGTCGTATGTCACCGAATAGACAGGCTTGCCGTCCTGCAACTGAAAGTCGAGTTTCAAACGAGAATCAGGACCGGTAACCGCTGCCTGCTGGGCAAATGCCTGAGAGGCCAATAACGCCAATGTGCCAAAAAATACTTGTTTTTTCATAGGTGTTTTTCCAAATAATTACTAATCAAGGCAAAAATAGGGATTAGGTGTGAAATCAACAATAAAATTTTCGCTAAAAAGCTATCACAAATCATGCAATATCGACATAAAAAAGATGCCGCTCAGGAGAAAAATACTCCCTGCGGCATCCCTGCAAGCATCACTTTTAGAAGTTAACAACCGGCCATTCGTCAGGTGTCCAGGTCATTTCACGAATTATCAATTTTGGGGCTCCTTCTTCTGCCACAGAGTAGGCATGAGAGATAAAATAGTCCTTCCCGTCCAGATGATAGGCTGCATTATGGCCTACTCCGGCATAGTCCTTGTTGCCCTGAATCACTAATGAACCACCTCCCTTGTTCATAGCTTTTCCGTCTTTGTCTAAATAAGGTCCTGTGACAGTCTTCGAACGTCCAACCATGACTTTATAATCACTTTTCAAGCCCTTACAGCAATAGTCAAATGACACAAACAAGTAATAATAATCACCGTGCTTCATGATAAACGGCGCTTCAACTGCTCCATCACCTGCATTCTCTTCATCCAGATTAAAGGTACGTTGACGGCGAGAAAGTGAATACCACTCTTCCGGCTGAGCCACTCCATTCATATCAGGAGTCAGCTTTACCATCTTGATGCCATCCCAGAATGAGCCGAAATTCATCCAGGGTGTACCATTTTCATCAATAATGATATTGGGATCAATAGCATTCCACATATCCCGGTTAGGTACCGACTGAATTACTTTTCCATGGTCTGTCCATTTGAAATCAGGACTGGAAGGGTCGAGCGTAGGATTGGTTGCGTGACCAATAGCCGAAGTATTCTTTCCAAATGCCGAACATGAATAAAACAAATGATAAAGTCCATTGTGGAAAATAATATCCGGTGCCACGTGTGCCCGTTATAGCCTTTCACAGTTTCCACTGCCCATTGAGGCGCTTTCTCAAATACCGGTTTTTCAAACTTCCAGTTCTTCAAGTCCTTTGAGGACATCACGGAAATTCCATGTCCGGTAGCGAAGAGATAATAAGTGTCACCCTGCTTAGCCAGCACTGGGTCATGGGTCATAACTTTACTGGTTGGGATGACCGACGACTTCTTAGGAGAAGAAGCGTAAGCTGCGCTTGCTGCAGCCAGGAAGATAAATGAGAAAATGATGTGTTTCATAATCCTAATCACGATATTATACACAAAAGAAACGCCTTGCAAACAAGAATTCCTTATCTACAAGGCGTCCAAACTAACATATTATAAGTCACTGTACTTTCTTTCCCCAATCTGTACGCCAAACACCGTTACTTTGATGATATCCAGCAAATACAATAGTCGGTGTACGAGGAATCATTTCCCAGTCTACTTCACGCTGTAAATACAGTTTTACGCCATTAGCTGTTAAAACCTGATTCTCTGCATCATAACTCCAGCTACCACCTTTCCAAGTACCCTCTGTAATTTTATGATCTGCAGAAAGAGTCATAATTGCAGAAGCATATTGCTGCCCCGGATGATTAGAAGACATTTGAATCATTTCCCAATCACCAATCAATTCTCCTTCTGTAATAGGAACCTGAGGAACAGCTCCATAGCGTTCAGGCATAACCAAAGGCCACCCGTCTTCCGTCCAACGGATACTACGTACATGTCCCATCATTACTGCATTAGATTCATAAACTCCCGGTACGTTTTCGGGTAAACGTCCTTGTGAAGAATAGAACCAGTTTCCATTGCCATCATCAAACACTGCACAATGAGAAATACCCACCCATCCATAGCTATTACTGAATTTATAAGGATGAGTTACTACAGGCTCTGCCTGGATACCGTACGCTGCATCATTATTATTTATATCCAACCAAGGTCCATTCATACTCCGAGCACGTACTACTCGAGTGTTATATTCTACCGCTAATGACCCATAAGCAAGGAACATATAATAATAACCTGTTTCTGGGTTATACACAACTTCCGGACCTTCCGAGCCCTGCCAGCGAGAGGTACCACGGCGTGCTATCAACTTTCCGTAAGTATTTGTATTCCAAGTAGAAATCCCCCAAGGCTTTCCTAAACTTGTTTTAGGCAAACCCGTCTCCGGATTTAATTCCACTTCTGCAATACCACTATGCCAAGAACCATAAATCAACCAATGGGTGCCATCCTTATCAACTAAATAAGTAGGGTCAATAGCATTAAAATAGAAATACGCATCCCAGTTATTCAGGTTAGGCCGGCTCCAGTCATTCATTCCCCGGTCTGAAGATGAACAGACTACCATACCTTTGTCTTCCCATACATTAGAAGCCGGATCTGAAGTTTCCATCAAACCAATAAAAGCACGTTCTGTCCAAGAACCGTCAAAATTATCTGTTGTATTTGTTTTTCCAGTTTGAATATAATTATCTACAACAATACTATAATACATACGATACAGACCTGTTTTTACCTTACGTACTACAGGAGCCCAATAGCCATAAGAAGGAGACTCTATTGGCTCCAAACCCATTTCTGCACGATATGCATTCAGGTTTTCTTTTACCCATGCCGGAGCCTCCTGCATAGTAGCTCCCATGTACTCCCAATTGACCAAATCTTTAGAACGACGACAATGGAAATGCCCATGTCCATCATGTGCATTACCATACGAAGCGTCAGTCTGATACATATAATAATAGCCGTCATCAGCCAACACGACAGAAGGGTCATGTACATTAGCCAGGTTCCACTCATTCCGCTTATCCCATCCTGCAATAGAAGTATAATCGTCTTCATAATCAGGCGCTACATAATCTGCAAGTTTATCATCCAAGGTAGCCGCAAGAGTAGTCACTTGTACCTCCTCCGAATACATGGGTTCATTATCAAGCACAGTTACAAAAGCACGTACATAATAAGTCGTACTTTCCGTCAATCCACTTAAGACAACATTGATATCACTACCGCTTCCTTCCACTTCCACAATTTGATTTTCAATGGTGGGAGAAGCTTCTGTTCCATAACATATTCCTCGTTTCAATATATAAGAGGAAGGATCTTTTACTTGAGCTGAAACATCTACCGACTTATATGTCACATTTGAAACAGAAGGCTTCTCTAAAGACATATTGCCAATGCTCACTCCATTTTCTTCGTCGCTACATGCACTCAATACACAAGCTAGTCCGACGAAAACATATTTCAATGCATTTTTTATATTCATATAACCATTCTTTTTATTAAAATCTTCATGCTGATTATTCTCCGGTTATTTCCCAGCCTGGGTTTTGCTTCAAGTTAGGAGCCATTTTGACATCAGAATCAGGTATCGGGAACAGATAATTTTTCGGGATATTGAACACACGTGTCTCTATTACCCCTCCATTCTGTGCAGAACGCGCTGGTCCATACTGGTAAACAGGAGCAGCTTCCGTTCCTGAGATTTCTACGCCATACAAATTCAACAATTGTTCATAATAAGGCTTAGACTGTTCTTCTGAAGCCGTTACATTATCGTATGCCCGCCAGCGGCGCAAGTCCCACATACGATGATCCTCAAAACTTAATTCAATACGACGCTCATTACGAATACGTTTCAGTAATTCTGTCTGGTCCGTATATTCATAATGAGGCATACCAGCACGATCACGAATTTCATTAATATATTGTTTTGCCTTGTCCAGATTACCAGCTTCACAATAAGCCTCAGCAGCATTTAACAGTACCTCTCCATAACGGAAAATAATCCATGAATGAGGATAGTTGGTAGGATTCTGACAAGAAATATTATTTACAAATTTCTTCAAATAGTATCCTGTACAAGTTCCTCCCATAGAGGCTGAATAATCTTTCCCTCCATCCGTACGCATGTCCAATTTACGTTGTTCATTATCTTTTGCACTACCCCATGTCATACCTTGATAGAAAACAATCTGAGCCAAACGTGGATCACGATTCACATACGGATTCTGTGCATTATAAGCATAATCACCACCTCCTTCATCAATTCGTTTCCCATCTAACATCTCAAAACAATCTACAAAGTTCTGAGTTGGACTTGTACGACCTGCAGCCGAAAATTTCCAGTGAAACCAACAGGCAAGAATACTTGCTCCACTTTGTTTGTATTCCATACCGAACGAGACAAAATGATTTCATTGTTATACACCGGATTGGTAGTAAAACATTCATAATAATCATTTTCAGGATTTCCCGTAGCATATAACTGATAAGGATTAGACTGCTGCGCATTCTTATCAATAAAATCCTGCGCAGCTTGTGCGGCAGCCTGCCACCAAGACTGCTCTCCAGTAGGATTATTGAGAGCTGAAGCCTTATAAAGTAAAGCACGAGCTTTTAAAGCATAAGCTGTTGCTCCATTCACACGCCCCCAGTTTGTCGTTTCATTAGAGTATCGGAATGGTAAAGCATCTTTTACCTTGTCGCATTCATCTGCTACCCATTGCAAAACATCTGCCGCAGGAGTACGAGCCTGATTCATTTGTTCAGGATTTTCCATACTGAAAACAATATTCGTACCATCTTCATTCTCTCCAACAATCAGCATATCACCAAACCAACACACCAAATCAAAATGGAACAATGCACGTAACAATCTTGCTTCATTGCAATAACGTTCGTATAACTTATTATCATCACCCGACTTTTCAGCGTTACCAACAACAGAAGCCTGAGCATTATTTAAAAAGATATTGCATTTACGGATTCCTGCGAAATCTGTATTCCATTGCCCCAATAAAGGATGGTCTTTTGCTGTATACGAATCGGTAGCTACTTTCGTGTAATAATGTAACCCCCAATAGGAGGTTGCATTATCTGTCATACAATCACGAGAAGCACCTGTAAACTGATCATCATTTAAAGGAGCCAATCCATCAGGCAGATTTGTATAGATGTCTGTCAGGAACTCACGCGTCATAGTCTGATTAGTAAACACCTTTTCATCTGAAAGGGTTGCATCATACTCTTTATCCAAAAAGTCACTGCAAGCCGTACCAGAAAATAATAATACGGCTAACATTATATAAGTATATTTCTTTATCTTCATAATATTGCTTTATTTAAAATCCTACATTGATACCAAATGTAAACGATTTTGTTTTAGGATAATTCCAGATATAGTTCAATGGATTTTCAGGGTCAAAACCTTTCGGCAAATGACTCCAGTTACATAAGTTATAACCACTAAAATAAATACGTACTTTTGTCATATTGGCTTTTGCAATCCATTTTTTAGGTAAAGAATAACCCACTTCCACATTACGCAAAGAAAGGAAATCCCCGTTTACTACCCAGATAGTAGATTCATTATATGGATAGTTACGGTCGATATTACTAAATGAATTAGACAAACGAGGATATTTTGCATTGATATTACGCGGGTCAGTCGGATCGTCTGTATAATATCCCCATGTATTAACTACTTCGTGAGTAGAGGTACCTCCCCATCCAAAACCATAGTCCATATTCTCACGACAGCCTACCGTACGTTCAAATAAGCAGTCAAAACTGCACGGGCATCCAATCCTTTCCACTCAAAACCGATATTTACAGTCGGAATCAACTCTGGAATCTTAGTATATCCCATCGGTTCTTTATCATAAGCATCTATAATACGGTCACCGTTTGTATCCTTAAAAATGGCATTACCCAACTGATATTTTCCCGCCGAATGCCAAGGATATTTTTCCGGATGGTCAATAGCATCCTGATGAGATTCAGGAATTAAGGCAGGATCACTTGCCCATTGTACCCATGTTAACAACTGGCTTTGGTTTATACGATTACCAGTTTTTGACTGGTATGCATAATCAGGTGCAACCTCATCCATTTCTGTAATCTTATTGGTATTGTAAGTCAACATACCCTGAATATGATAAGTAAAATCACCAATCTTATTCATGTGTCCCAATGTCACTTCAAAGCCTTTTGTTTCCGCTTTTCCATAAGAATCCAAAGGTACAGCTGCCCCAAACATTCCTGTCGGTATGGTAGAACGAGTCACAAGTATATTTGAACGCCATTCTTTAAATAAATCAATCTGTCCATACAATTTCTTATTCCAAAAATCAAAATCCATACCCACATTCACCATGTCGGAAATTTCCCACTTAATATTTCTATTTCCTACAGTAGATTCATAAATACCAGTGTAAGCAGACTGAGACGTTCCAAAATTATAACGGCCACCCGTTTCTGTATAAGCCCCTTGATAAGGATAACGAACAGAAGGAACTCCATCAGAAGTAGTATAAATATCAGACATACCGGCACGACCATAAGAAGCACGAATCTTCAGCAACTGGGTAGCCTTATTTTTAAACCAAGGTTCTTCTGATAAGACCCATCCCACAGAACCACCTGGGAATAATCCATAACGTTCTCCCGGTGCAAAATTATCATTCCCCATATAAGACAAATTACCCGATACAATATAACGGCTGTCATATACATAGGTAGCTTGTGCATTATAAGAAAGATAGCGATTTGAAGAATATTGTCCGCGTACTACATTCTGATATGAACGCATGAATGCTTTAGCATCTAACCAATGTTTTTTATTAAATGTATGGTTATAAGAAAGACCTCCGTTTATGTTGATATTATAATAATAATCACGAGGAGAAGTGCTTGGATTAGGCAAAGAAGCTGCTGTACGCATACGTTTGTATGTATACTGAGACACATCGCTCACATCATCACGGAAATTATAATAATATCCATCTATGTCTGCTACCTGAGTCTGACGGAAAGTTTCATAAGAGTCAAAACTAAAAGTCAGATTTGCTTTCAAGCCAGGCAGCAATGAACCTAAATCCCCGTTAGCAGTCAATGTTGTATATAGGTTACGACGACGATTCTTCTCAATACCTCTTCCCGCAATCTGAGCCGCGCCATTCTTACTGTCGCTATCAGAAGGAAAGAACCAATTACCGTTAGGTGTAAAAACAGGGTTAATAGGAAGATTTTCACCAGCTCCCCAAGTAAAAATATTCCACGTATCAATACCGGGCTGACTAATATTATCAATACGACCACCTAAATCCAAAGATACGTTCAAGAATTTATTGACATCAATATCAATGTTCGAACGCAAATTATAACGATTCAACGTATGCTGTGTACTATATCCTTCATTATAATCAGTCCATTCTGTATTATACAAACCTTCCTGACGCAAATAAGAGAAAGAAACATAATAACGAGCACGTGCATTACCTCCACTAATCTGCAAATTAGTACGATACTGAGGGGCTAAGTCTCTTAACATTGTGTCATGCCAGTTCGTATTAAAATACTTATACCGATCCATTCCCGTCAGCTGCTCGCCATTACATACACGACGATACATTTCAATATCATAGTCACTAAATTCAGGTTCTTTTCCATCCAGATAATTTGCCTGATTTTTCGTTAAGGCATAATTATATGAATTTTGACTTTCAGGAATACCAGATACAGTCTGGAAACCTACTTCTTGTGTAAAATCAATCTTTGTTCTACCAGCCTGACCACGCTTTGTAGTGACAATAATAGCTCCGTTTGCACCACGCATACCATAAATAGCGCAAGCAGCAGCATCTTTTAAAATTGTAATGCTTTCTATTGGATATGCATCCAAGAAGGACAAATCTCGTTCCACATTATCAACGATAACCAAAGGTTTCTCCGCAATCTGTCCATCATTTGCCAAATTATTATTCATAGTACGTAAACCACGAATATAGAATAGGGTCTCACTCCATCCAGGTTCTGAGTTCTTTTCGTATGTTTCCACACCTGTTACTGTAGAAGTAAAAGCATTCTGTAACACAGTAACCGGATGTTTCTCCAATTCCTCACCAGTTACCACAGATGTAGCTTCTGTCATATATTTCATGGGCTTACGACCGAAAGGCACAGGTGCGTATGCATATACACATCTGTATCTTCTTTCAATACAATCGTAAAACCACCATCAAGTTCAGAAGCAACTTCTGTAGCAGGAAGATATCCCACGCATGTAGCATAAATTTCATCATTGGGTACTACCTTCTTCAATTGGAAATATCCGTTTTCATCGCTCAAGGCAATTCGGCTACCCTCAAGCACATTTACGACAGCACCTGGAATTGGATTACCCTCTACATCCACCACACGACCTTTTAATATGCCTTCTTGTGCCCACACAGAAAGAGATGCAGAGCTTAATACAGTAGCTAATAAGACCTTATTCAGCCCTGTACGTATTTTATTTTTCTTATTTATCTTATACATAACCATTGAATCTTTTATTAATTCCATCCTGGATTATTCTCAATATTGGTTTTCCAAACCTCGCCTTCCGGTATCGGATACAGATACATCTTATCTTCAAACACACGGGGCTGAGCAATTTTACGCACATATTTAGTCTGTCCATTTTCGCGTACTACATCTACCCCATAAATATCACGGGCTAATGCTTCTTTGGCCACACCCCAACGACGAACATCCCACGCACGATGATCTTCGAATGCCAATTCTATTGTGCGCTCACGGCGAATAAATTTGCGGGCAGCATCCTGAGATTGAAGATCTGCACGGTTTTCCAATTGCAATGTCATTCCTACGCGATCACGAATCGGTTGGATAACCGCCAATGCTTCTTTATAATTATTTGGACTCACTTCATTTATTGCCTCCGCATAATCAAGCAGGATCTCTGCATACCGAATAAAAATCCAGTTTCTGAAAGCTGTACCCCCATGATTATTAGCCAAAATTTCTTCTGGCATATATTTACGAAGATAATACCCTGTAGGAGTTACATTCGCATTACCAATAGGATTATCACGTTGCCCCTTAATTACGTTTATTGTTCCATCATTCCAATCTACTCCATGATACAAAATAGAGGCAGCCAAACGTGGATCACGATTATAACACGGATTGGCATCGTTATAACGCACTCCTGATTTCACTGTCGGAGCTGGCACTCCATTAGATGTAGTTGAGTTATATACAGGAGCTCCGGTATCATCATATTCTGTAAATGGAGATGTTCCATCTGCTAAATCATACATATCCACTAAATTCTGTGAAGGACACATACCTCCCTTTCCTCCTTCTCCTACAGGAGTATCATTCTCCACT
>ENA-OQHA01000128-OQHA01000128.1-human-gut-metagenome-genome-assembly--contig:-NODE-128-length-40040-cov-3.704357_pt1 | contig 40040 bp, 58 predicted proteins | sample MGYA00242558_ERZ504707 | MGnify/ENA primary metagenome ERZ504707 (study PRJEB26092, sample SAMD00036197) | human gut metagenome | host: Homo sapiens | study: EMG produced TPA metagenomics assembly of... | reverse complement strand
ACCACCAATCCCAAAGAAGAAAAGTTGACAGTATCTTCTATTACCGCATGAGTACCGATAAGGATATGTACATCTCCCGTCACCAGATCTTTCAGAATTGTTTCCCGGCGCTTTCCTTTTACAGTTCCGGTAAGCAGCTCCACCCGTACATTCATACCCGCCAGAAAACGACATATCGTTTCATAATGCTGAGTAGCCAGAATTTCTGTAGGAGCCATCATGCAAGCCTGATAGCCGTTGTCCAGCGCAATCAGCATAGTCATCAGGGCAACAAGTGTTTTTCCGCTACCCACATCTCCTTGCAGCAGGCGGTTCATTTGTCTTCCGCTTCCCATGTCACGGCGCATCTCCTTTATCACCCGCTTCTGTGCTCCGGTAAGCTGAAAAGGAAGATTCTGCGAATAGAAAGTATTGAATATCTCTCCTACTTTGCCAAATATCAGTCCGCGGAACTTATTTCTCCGTTCTTTGGTATAACGAAGAATATTAAGCTGGACATAAAACAGTTCCTCGAACTTCAAACGGTATTGTGCTCTGCGGAGCAAATCAGGGTTCTGAGGGAAATGAATGTTATACAGCGCATCAGTAAGCGGCATCAGCCGATAATGATCCACTAGTTGCGGACTCAAGGTTTCTTCAATAATCTCCTTCTGAAGCGCCCCGAAAAGATTTTTCATCAGTTTTTCCAGCGCATGCGAATTGAGATTGCTGCGCTTCATCTTTTCGGTCGTATTATAATAAGGCTGAAGCCCCATTGTAGAAAGAGTAAGCTCCTGTGCCGGATCAATATCCGGATGAGCTATATTTATTCGTCCATTGAATACGGTCGGCTTGCCAAAGACAATATATTCTTCATTTGCCTTATATTTCCCCATGATGAATTTCAGTCCCTGAAACCATACCAGATCGACAATACCTGTTCCGTCGGAAAAATGCCCGACCAGACGCCGTTGGCGACCTTCACCCATTGTTTCAAAGCTGAGTACCTTACCTTTTAACTGTATGTAAGGCATATTTCCATCTATTTCATGGATATAATACAGACGACTACGGTCGACATACTTATAAGGGAAATAATACAACAAGTCCCGAAAGGAATAGATATTCAGTTCCTTGTTCAGTATGGCCGCACGCTGCGGGCCCACCCCTTGCAAATATTTTATGTCACGCGTAGATAAATCGAACATTTATTTAAACCAGAACTTCTGCAACTTTCAAGTCGAATGGAGTAGTAAGCTTTATATTTTCACGATTTCCCGGTATTAAGAAGACAGGATGTCCCAAAGCCTCCACTACCGAAGCATCATCTGTAAAAGCGGAAGTATATGTTTGTCCGTAAGCCTGTTTCAGTAACGATGCAGTAAAGACCTGAGGAGTCTGCACCAGTTTATAACGGTCGCGGGGTACAGTCACACTCTTTTCGTCTGCCTCTATCCGACGGACTGTTTCCACTACATCAATAACCGGAATTACAGCTTGCTTTTCTTCAGCAGCGGCATAACAGGCGGCTATCACTTCCTGAGAAACAAAAGGACGTACACCATCGTGCACTCCTACCACACTATTCCTATCATCCACCAAGGCCAGTCCGTTTTTTACAGAATGAAAACGAGTTTCTCCACCGTTGGCGATACGATGGGGCAGCGTAAATCCATATTCCGCACAAAGGCGCTTCCAGTAGTCCTGCTGGTCTACCGGAAGTACCAATATGATATTTATACATTTATCGTAAGCATAAAAAGCCTCCAGCGTACGCATCAGTACAGGCTTTCCCTTTACCGGGATAAACTGCTTGGGTATATCTCCCCCCATGCGTAAACCTTTACCTCCTGCTACGACAATGATATATTTCTTCATCAGGCAAGCAACATTCCTTTTTTAACTTCCAAAGCTTTTTCTGCTCCTGCATATTTTTCCAGAATAGCAAAAGCAAAAGCCGGAGCAGCACCCGGACCTTTACCCAAGATAAAGTTATCGACAACTTCAACCATATTGCCTGTATATTCTGCACCTTCCAGATATTTGTCGAAGCCCGGATAGCAAGTAGCCTTCTTGCCTTTCAGCAAACCACGCTTGCCATATACCATAGGAGCTGCACAAATAGCAGCAAGAGGTTTACCTGCCGCAGCAAAACTCATAATCAGTTTGTCGAGTCCTGCATGAGCATCCAGATTTGTCGCTCCCGGAAGTCCGCCCGGAAGAACAACCATTTCCACATCTTCTTCCTTCAAATCCTCGAACAGCATATCTGCAACGATAGGAACCTGATGTGAGCTGACAACGGTCTTTTCACCTGTTACCGACACAGTTTTTACATTCAGTCCCCCACGACGCATTACATCGAGTGGAAACATGGCTTCCATTTCTTCGAAACCTTCTGCCAAAAAGATACAAATAGTTTTCATAATATGATGAATTTAAATATGCTTATAGTCTTATTTCAACTTAAAGTAATAGGTTATCGTACCACTCTGATTGTTTACACCGTCTACCGAATTGAATCGAGCTCGACGAGCTGCCTCTTCTGCTGCACGACGCAAAGCGGGATTTACCGTATTGGTCCGTTTGTTTATACTCGTGCTGATAACTCTTCCGGCAGGATTTACAACGATAGTAACCACAACTCTTCCTTCATCCTGTACATTGTATACAGGAACAGGCAATCCTCCAGGTCCCAAAGAACGTCCGTTCAAGTCGAATGTTCATATCCTCCTACTCCTGAGGTCTTTCCCGTATTTCCATTTCCATCCGGACTACCTTCTATGCCTTGTCCGGAAGTAGCCGAACCTTTACTACCCATTTTAGATCCTTTACCAAATGCCCCGGCAATCTTGTTGGCGGCAGCCTGAGCAGCAGCACGTTCTTCTTCAGCACGCTTTTCGGCTTCAGTTTTTTCCTTGGGTTTAGTTACAACAGGTTTTGTTTCCTGCTTCTTTTTAGGAGTAACTTCTTTTTTAGGTTTTTCTTCTTTCGGCTTTTCCTTTTTTACCTGAATCGAAGGTTCATCATCCTGCGTAATCATAGGCTGTTTCACCTCCGGTTCCGGAGTTACTTCCGGTTCGGGTACAGAAGTTTCCGGCTGCGGCAATACATCAACCTCCGTCATTGTATACGGATCGGCATCTCCCTGAGCCATTTGTGTATTACCAAGCATAACCGGCACACCTCCTTCTTCTTGTATCTCAGGACGAGTAAGTGAGCAAAAGAGCAGCAATAGTACCACAAAGATATGCAGCACTACCGTTCCTATTATTCCGGTTACTTTACTTTTCTTCACTGTATTCTTTTTTAATTCTGTTTGTCAGGGCGGCGAGTAGCCAGAACCATTTTAAAATGATTTTCGTTGGCAATATTCAGGATACGGACAATTTCGCGATACGGAATCGACTCGTCAGCGTAAAGCGCCACATACATTTCCGGTTCCTTCGCAGCACACTCTTGCAAGAACGAAGGAACTTCGTCGAGTGCAAGCGGCATTTCATCCTCATTACCAAACGCCCCGTAATAATTCAAATCCTTATCGATAATTACCCGCGCCATAGGTTTGGCCGAAGTCTGCTCAGAACCCTGCGGAAGCAAGACCTTGATTGCATTCGGCGATACCATCGTAGAGGTAATCATAAAAAATATCAGCAGCAAAAAGATGAGGTCGGTCATCGACGACATACTGAAGGCCGGAGATATTTTCTGTCTTCTTTTCAGTGACATAGGCTTCTTATTTTTCGTTTGGTTCGTTCATCAAGTCCATGAAAGCAATGGTACGAGCTTCCATCTGACTTACAACCTTGTCTACGCGATATACCAGATGATTGTAAGCAAACATGGTAGCAATACCCACAACCAGACCGCCTACAGTAGTATCATCGCTTCATAGATACCGCTCGAAAGCAGAGTAATATCAATATTGTTTCCGGCATTAGCCATATTCCAGAAAGCACGAACCATACCAGTTACCGTACCCAGGAAACCAAGCATCGGCGCACCGCTGGAAATAGTAGCCATAATAGAAAGTCCGTTTTCCAGTTTTGCAACTTCAATGTTTCCGGTATTCTCGATAGCAGCCTGTACATCGGCAACCGGACGTCCCATACGCATGATACCTTTTTCAATCATACGCGAAGAAGGAGTATTGGTTATACGGCAGTAATTGATTGCCGATTTGATTTCTCCAGTCTTGATATAGTCGCGGATACGATCCATAAACAACGGGTCTTCTTTACCCGCCTTGCGGATAGCCACCGCACGTTCAAAAAAGATATAAAAGGCTATGACAGACATCAGAGCCAGTACAATCATAATCCAACCACCTTTGCAAGCCATGTCCCAAAGGTTCATTTCCGGTTCTCCCGATGCAACAGGAGTCAATACGGGATTATTTCCCGTCATGGTGTCGGCAACGGTCTGTGCAGCTGCCAGCAGTGTCATTGTAATCATAATTTAACGAAGGCAATTTTTATATTCTTCAATAGTTTTCTTAAGTCCTAGATAAAGTGCGTCACAAATCAATGCGTGACCGATGGAACTTCGTCCACCCATGGAATATTTTCATGAAAGTAAGCAAGATTCTCAAGGCTGAGATCATGACCGGCATTCAGTCCCATTCCCAACTTACGGGTTACCTTTGCAGCCTCAACGAAAGGAGCAATGGCAGCTTCGCGATTCTTTCCATACTGTGATGCATAAGGCTCTGTATAAAGTTCCACACGGTCGGCTCCGGCTTTTGCCGCATACTCTATCATTTCCGTATCAGTTCCTACGAAAATAGAAGTACGTATACCTGCTTCTCCGAAAGTATCCATCAGTCGGTCAGGAAGGAAAGATTATTTTTAGTATCCCACCCCGAGTTAGAAGTAATCTGGTCGGGAGCGTCGGGAACAAGCGTTACCTGATGCGGTTTTACCTTCAATACCAGATCAATAAATTCTTTCGAAGGATATCCTTCGATATTAAACTCTGTACGAAGTATGGGACGAAGAGCCAACACGTCCGCATAGCGGATATGCCGTTCATCGGGACGAGGATGAACCGTAATCCCTTCGGCCCCGAAAGCCTCGCAATCCAACGCCACTTTTTCTACATCCGGGTTATTTCCCCCGCGAGCATTACGCAAGGTTGCTACCTTGTTTATATTCACACTTAGCTTAGTCATATTGAATTTATTTTATATCTTTGCGTCTACAACCTGCAAAGTTAACAGGTTTTGCGAGAAACCTGTTAACTTTACGTGACAAAAGATTGATAAAAAAAGCTACAAGATATGCAACGCAACCTCAGATTCGCCCTTTTTGGAAATACTTATCAGGAACATAAGTCGGCACATGTCACCCATTTGCTGGAGATATTGCGTGGCAAAGGAGCCGAAATCTGTATCAGTAACGAGTTTTACGACTTTTTGAAACAGCATACAAAAGCAAACCTCGACGGACTGGAGATATTCAAAGGTTACGACTTAATGCAGACATGGCACTCAGTATCGGTGGCGACGGAACCTTTCTGCGTGCAGCAAGCCGTGTAGGAAAGAAAGAAATTCCTATCCTGGGCATCAACACCGGACGTCTGGGATTCCTTGCCGATATATCACCCGACCAGATGGAGGAGGCTTTCGATGAAATCTACGAAGGGAAATACCTTGCCGAACCTCGCAGGGTATTGCATCTGACATCCGAAGGATACGTGCTGAAAGGCTATCCCTACGGACTGAACGAAATAGCTATTCTGAAACGTGACAGCTCGTCGATGATTACCATACGGGCTTACATAAACAGTGAGCCACTCTGTTCGTATCAGGCAGACGGCCTGATTATCGCAACCCCCACCGGCTCGACAGGTTATTCACTCAGTGTAGGAGGTCCGATTCTTGTGCCGCAAAGCGGAACTATCAGTCTGACTCCCGTGGCTCCACACAGCCTGAACGTACGCCCGATTGTCATTCGCGACGACTGGGAAATCACACTCGACGTAGAAAGCCGAAGCCACAACTTTCTGGTAGCCGTAGACGGACGCAGTGAAACATGCCGCGAAGGAATCCGCCTGACGGTACGCCGTGCCGATTATTTCGTACGCATCGTAAAACGCTGTCATCACTCTTTCTTCAATACGCTTCGGGAAAAAATGATGTGGGGAGCAGACAGCCGTTTATAGTTCAGGAATACATACTGAAAGCTTCAGAAAAAGACTTCACAAACTAGCGGAAAATGCCCTATTTTTTCGTACAAAGATTGTCGAAGTTTGTACAGATTTAAAAAAATATCCTGATGTTTTCGGAAAAACATCAGGATATTTTTTAAAAACGTCAGCAAGAATATAATACGTTTCTTACGAGAATATCATTCTTTTATCAAAAAGAAGAATTTATCAATTGATTAACAGTGCATTACAAATACTCAGGCAGCTGACTCAACTTCATGCTGTTTGAACCTTTTATCAGGATATAATATCCCTGAGGCTTATGCATCCGGATATCAGCCAGCACTTCATCTACATGCTGAAAAGTCTGATAGGAATGAGTGGCTGCAGCAAATTCAGGACCAACCAGAACAACACGGTCAAAACCACATTCCTTCAGATAATCTACCACCTTCTGATGTTCTTCCCGACTTGCTTCACCCAATTCCTTCATATCGCCAAGAATCACCATCTTATGCGGAGCTTCTACCTGACGGAAATTCTTCAAGGCAGCCATCATACTGGTCGGGTTGGCATTATATGCATCCACAATCAGTTTATTATCGGCTGTTTCTTTCAGTTGCGACCGGTTATTGTGAGGCAGATACGACGCCAGCGCACTGCTGATATCATCATCAGACACTCCAAAGTAACGTCCGATAGCTGCTGCTGCCAGCATATTATCCAAATTATACGAGCCGATAAGATGTGTATTCACCTCGTGCGATACTCCTTCTGCTGTCCATCGGAAAGACAGGAAAGGTGAACAGCTTATCAGTTCTCCACTGACATACAAACCGGCAGTCTGCCCGTAACGCACACAAGTCAACCCTTCGGCAATGCCATTCAGGTAAGGATTTTCATTCTGGATAAAGATAGTAGCTCCACCTTTAGCCCGCAGAAAATCGTACAACTCTCCTTTCGTGCGGATAACTCCCTCGAAAGATCCGAAACCTTGCAGGTGAGCCTTGCCTACATTTGTTATAATTCCATAATCCGGTTCGGCAATATGTACCAGTGTCTTTATTTCTCCCGGATGGTTCGCACCCATTTCGACAACCGCCATTTCGTGTTCTTTTGTCAGACGAAGCAACGTGAGCGGTACTCCGATGTGATTATTGAAATTACCTTCTGTATATAATGTATTGAACTTCCGGCTCAGCACCGTAGAAATGAGTTCTTTGGTTGTGGTCTTTCCATTCGTACCTGTAATGCCGATAACCGGCGTTTTCAGCTGCCGGCGGTGATAATTAGCCAGTTGTTGCAAAGCCTGCAAACAGTTGTCTACGAGAATTGTACCCTCACCCGCATATTCAGATTCGTCGATTACAGCATAGCGGCAACCCTGCTTCAAAGCCTGTGCGGCAAAAGCATTGCCATTAAAAGTTTCTCCTTTCAGGGCGATGAACATAGAACCCTCAGGACAGTTGCGGCTATCGGTGGTCACCTTACCGCATTCCATAAAACATTTATATAATTCTGCTATTTCCATATTTTCTGTAACAAAATATTCCGGCACAAAGATAACGTAATTTAATTTCCCGCGACTGCGAAAAAACAAATTATTGTGTGTACATTTGCAGCGCTTAAAGACGTATTCATCGGACATGGAAAACAGTATCACGAAACTTATCAATGTAAAGGGACAGTTAATGGACTTATCCTACCCGCAGGTAATGGGTATCCTGAATGTTACTCCCGATTCTTTTTATGCCGGAAGCCGGAAACAGACAGAAACGGAAATTGCAGAACGTACACTTCAAATCGTGTCGGAAGGGGGAAGCATTATCGATGTAGGAGCTTATTCATCACGCTCCAATGCAGAACATATCAGTGCGGAGGAGGAAATGTCTCGTCTGCGTCACGGACTGGAGATTGTATTCCGCGAATGTCCCGATGCCATTGTTTCGGTAGATACGTTCCGGGCAGATGTTGCACGTATGTGTGTAGAAGAGTACGGCGCAGCTATCATCAACGATATAGCAGCGGGCAATATGGATGAAAACATGTTTGCAACCGTAGCCCGGCTCGGTGTCCCCTACATCATGATGCACATGCAGGGAACTCCGCAAAACATGCAGCAGGCTCCACACTATGACAATGTATTGAAAGAAGTATTATATTACTTTTCTGAAAAGGTACAGAAGCTGCGTGACCTGGGAGCCAAGGATATCATCATCGATCCGGGATTCGGATTCGGAAAGACGCTGGAACACAACTACGAGCTACTGGACAAAATGGAAGAATTCCAGATATTCGAACTGCCTGTGCTGGTAGGAGTTTCACGCAAGTCGATGATTTACCGCCTGCTGGGAGGAGGACCGGAAGATGCCTTGAACGGAACAAGCGTTGTCAACACGATTGCCCTGATGAAAGGAGCCGACATCCTGCGTGTACACGATGTGCGTGCCGCATCCGAAGCAGTCAAAATAGTTGCCGCCATGAAAAAGTTAACTCCTGTAAGTTTGTAAATATAAAATTATGCCTTTCGATATTTCCATACTTAGCGTCAAAGATATTATCGACATTCTGCTGGTAGCGTTTCTGTTATACAAAACCTACAAGCTGATGAAATCGTCGGGATCAATCAATGTATTTACGGGAATTCTCGTGTTTATCGTCATTTGGGTTATCGTATCGCAAGTGCTGCAAATGCGTCTGCTCGGTTCGATATTCGATAAGCTGGTAAGCGTGGGAGTCATTGCACTGATTGTAATCTTTCAGGATGAAATACGTCACTTCCTGCTCTCGCTTGGTTCACGCCACCGCACAAGCAGTCTGCTTCGCTTTTTTAAGGGAAGTCAGAAGAACGACAACAGCAAAGAGGCCATCATGCCTATTGTCATGGCTTGCCTCAACATGAGTAAAGGGAAAGTGGGCGCACTGATTGTCATCGAAAAGAATTTTCCACTGGATGACATCGCACGTACAGGAGATATCATCGATGCGAACATCAATCAGCGACTGATAGAAAATATTTTCTTCAAAAACAGTCCGCTACACGATGGAGCTATGATTATCAGCAACAAACGTATAAAGCTGCCGGATGTATTCTTCCGGTATCACATAACCTGAACATTCCGAAAGAGTTGGGACTAAGACACCGTGCCGCACTGGGAGTTTCTCAGGAAACAGATGCCATGGCAATTATCGTTTCCGAGGAAACCGGAGGTATTTCCATAGCCTATCAGGGTGAGTTCTACTTAAAACTGACGGCTGAGGAACTGGAAAGAATGCTTACGAGTGAAGATGAGCTTTAAGGATTAATCCAACATCAGGCTCATATAGGGATGAAGGTCTTTCAGTACAAGAGCAGTCAGCTCGCTTATTGTGACACAAACATACTCTTTTCCCATCTGATAACCTTGTATCATCTTCCCTGAAGAAACCGAGTAATATCCATTGTTTTCTCCGATAGCCTCATCTCCTTGCAGATGAATACAGAGTTCCTCCCCTTGATAAACAGCAGCATACAACTCAAGGCAAGCAGGAACATTTATTAAGCGTGCCATGCCTAATTCATGCATCTCGGCAGCAAAAGGAAGTATGCATGTCATGGTTTCAGCTTGATAAAAGCAGCGAGTTGATGTAATACAACTTTCAGGTCCGCCTCGTCAGACAGAAGTATTTCTTTGACAGAAAGTGTCTTTTCCTGCATCAGGCAAAAGATAAGTCCGGACAAGACATCACCTTTATAAATTGTCCATACATCACCTTTGCTCAAAACCAGATCAGACAGCACAACATGGAAATCATCAAAGGTGTGCTGTATGCAGCACGACCGCCTGTTCATTTGTTCATTAAAGTATGGATAAATTGTTTTTTCAGGTTTTTTCAACAGATCTATCTTACTCATTTTCAGATATGATACAGAGTTATTAACAGGTTGTTCATAACTGTTGATAACTTTTTTCAGCACACCATAACGGAAACAAGTCGCATAGCCTGAACGAGCATAATATCCTTTCAACCAATCTTCGGCAGGAATTAGTGTTGAGAACATGATTCCCTCATCGAACATGGAACGATGTGTTTCCTCAAGCAGGCGACGCATAGCCCCTCTTGCCCGATAATCAGGATGAGTACAAGCGCCCGATATATATGAAGTAGCTACCGTCCGACCACAAAATGTCATCGGATAAGGTATCATCTGAAGCGCAGAAATCACCTTACCATCTTCTATTATCGCTTTATTAATCTGATCGATATAACGTAAACGAAAATAAAGGTCTACAAATGCTTCATCATCATTGAAGCAAGTTTCCCAAAGTTGCCTGACTTGTTCTTTTACGCTCATTGTAATTCCACGATATATTTTTCAAGAAGAGTTTCAGGATAATAAGATAATTTAGCCTTACGCAGTCCTTCCAGCCCCAGGTCTTCCTCACGGTTGATATAAATGTACTGTTCCGGAATACGATTAGCAAACTCATTGTTAATCATAGCATAGGCTCCTTCTATATCTGTATTTGCTTTCTCTACACAAGTATCGAAAGTTTCATTGTTTATAGGAGCTCCGAAAGTAAATGCTACAATCTCTCCGTTAACATGCAATACTCCTCCTCGCAAATCCAGTTCGTTAATATGCTTCAACGCATCAGTCATCGAACGACGTTCTGCCATCAGAGCTTCATTCTCCGCACAGTCGTTTGCTTTACACCACATGCTTTCCAGACGCAGACACTCAGGGACGAGTTCGGCTGTCAACTCCTTATATTCATAATTAGGATAAGCTGCTTTAAACCGATTGATATGATTCCGTTTAGGCTGGTACTTTTTTCCACGAAGCGTTGCCAGATCAGAACGAAGATATACATAATCGAAATAATCACGATCGGCTGTAAACGTAAAACGCCCCGGAAAAGCAGCTTCCAGTTCTGCACGCATATAGCTACATACACCCAACAAACGGAAAGGAACCCCTTTGCTGCGCGCATCCTCTATCAGCACGTCAACAATTCGATGTACATCGCCTTCACCCACCGGCATCATATATGCCAGTTCATTATCTGCATAAAAACGGAACAACAGAAAGCCGTCCATTTCAGCTATTTCCGTCTGGTACAAAAACCTCCAGCTATACAGATTAGAAAACGACAAATCGCAGTTACGGCGCTTGCTTGTTAAAGTATAGCGCTGCACAGTTTCCTTATCTTCCAGTTCTATGGGTCTAAATGGTATCATATTATATTTCTTTTATTTTTCAGGCGTAATCATGCTTAAAAAGAAACGCACCGATATTAAAAAACATCGGCACGCTTCCACGAAACATGCTCGCATTGGATTTATAATTTAATAGAGTCCCAGCAGATGAAGGATAGTAGGAGTAAGCAAAGCAGTCAAAATACCGTTCAGAGTCAATCCCAGACTGGCATAAGCTCCATACTTTCCACTGACCTCCATAGCACGCGATGTTCCTACCGCATGCGAAGCTGTTCCCATCGAAAGCCCTTGCGCTATAGGACTTCCAACATGTCCTACCTGAAGTACCTTAAAACCACAAATAGCACCAAATAGTCCTACAACAATCACTACCGCTGCAGTAAGAGAAGGTATTCCGCCTACTGCACCCGAAACTTCCATCGCAATCGGAGTCGTCACCGACTTTGGAGCTAACGACATGATAACCTCTGGAGAAGCTCCCAGCAGTTTTGCTATAATAGTAACCGATACTAGTCCGACAAGACAGCCTGCTAATTGAGAAACAATTATCGGCATTAATTGTTTTTTTATCATGCGTAATTGTAGATACAAGGGAACTCCCAGTGCTACAACTGCCGGCTTCAACCAGAACTCAATCAAGGAACCTGCTTCATAATATTTTTCATACGAAACATTTGTCAGTTTCAGAAAACAAATCAGCAAGGCTATCGCTATCAATATCGGATTAAGAATAATCAAACCTGTTTTTTTCTGCAACTGTTTGGAAAGAAAAAAGAATCCAAACGTAATGGCGAGCAAAAAGAATTTACTTTCTAAATATTCCATACTTACGAACCAATTGATGAACCCAACCTGTAACAACTAACACTAATACCGTACTTACTAAAGTAGCAATGACAATAGGCCAGAACTCGGCAGCAATAATGTCAAAATATAACATCAGCGCCACCCCCGAAGGAACGAAGAAAAAGCCCAGATTAGCTACTAAGAAATCGGACAATCCCTGCACCCAGTGCAGTTTTATCCAACCTAACTGTAAAAATAACGTAAGTAAAAGCATGCCAATAATACTCGACGGCAGCTTAATTCCCGTCAGATAAACTATCAGTTCACCTAACGCCAAACATCCAAAAAGGATAGAACATTGACGAATCATACCTATTAATATTATCTTGAAAACGGACGTAAAGTTATACAATAGGAGAAAACGCTGTATCGAAAGTGGCCTTTTTTATTTCTTCTGCTATTAAACATAAGTTTTTTGCATACTTTAGGAGAAAAAAACTCGCTTTTGCAAACTAGATATTACAAAAATGCGTATTTTTGCAGTGCGATATATACTTCTTGTTATCGCGCACGATAAAAGAATCACATATAATAAATATATTCATTAAGTCATGGATTTAATTAGTCAAATCGTTGAACGCGCTAAAGCAAACAAACAGCGCATTGTGCTTCCGGAAGGAACTGAAGAACGTACTTTAAAAGCTGCCAATCAGATATTGACAGATGGTGTAGCTGAGCTGATTCTGTTGGGAAATCCCGATGAAATCATGGGTCTGGCAAAAGAATGGGGCTTAGGAAATATCCATAAAGCAACAATCATCGATCCGGAAAACCATCCGAAACAAGAAGAATACGCACAATTGTTATGCGAACTTCGCAAGAAAAAAGGAATGACTATCGAAGAAGCCCGTAAACTGGTTCTCAATCCATTATACTTGGGCTGTTTGATTATCAAGCGGGCGATGCTGACGGTCAGTTGGCTGGTGCACGCAATACAACCGGCGACGTTCTGCGCCCTGCATTGCAAATTATCAAAACAGCTCCGGGCATTACTTGCGTATCTGGTGCCATGCTGCTTTTGACTCATGCTCCAGAATGTGGTGACAATGGTGTATTGGTAATGGGTGACGTAGCCGTAACTCCTGTTCCAGATGCAAACCAATTGGCTCAAATCGCAATCTGTACAGCACAGACAGCTAAAGCAGTTGCCGGACTTGATCCACGTGTAGCTATGCTGAGCTTCTCAACTAAAGGTTCTGCTAAACATGAAGTTGTAGACAAAGTAGTAGAAGCATTGAAGATTGCTAAAGAAATGGATCCAGCATTGAAGATCGACGGTGAACTGCAAGCAGATGCTGCCTTGGTTCCAAGAGTAGGTGCAAGCAAAGCTCCAGGTTCTGAAATCGCAGGAAAAGCTAACGTATTGGTTGTTCCATGTCTGGAAGTAGGTAACATTTCTTATAAACTGGTTGAACGTTTAGGACACGCTACTGCTGTAGGACCTATCCTGCAAGGTATCGCACGCCCTGTAAACGATTTGTCACGCGGATGCTCTATCGACGACGTTTACAAGATGATCGCTATCACAGCCAACCAGGCTATTGCAGCAAAAGCTCAATAATTAGGAACTTAATTTATACAGCATTGTCATTCAGAGTCATTCAATGCAATCTCGTTCTGAATGACAACTGTTTTTATTTCACATTAATAAAACAATAAAATTCATATATGAAAGTATTAGTACTCAACTGCGGTAGTTCATCAATCAAGTACAAATTGTTCGAAATGACTACCAAAGAAGTCCTCGCACAAGGAGGTATCGAAAAAATCGGTCTGCCAGGTTCTTTCCTGAAGTTGACTTTGCCTAACGGAGAAAAGAAAATCCTTGAAAAGGACGTACCTGAACATACTACTGGTGTACAGTTTATTTTCGACACACTGACTAACGCAGAATACGGTGCAGTAAATAACTTGCACGAAATCAAAGCAGTAGGTCATCGTGTATTGCACGGAGGAACAAAATTCAGCGGTTCTGTATTGATTGACGACGCTGTTATTGCAGCTGTAGAAGAATGCTGCGACCTGGGCCCGTTGCACAATCCAGCAAACCTGAAAGGTATCTATGCTGTACAGAAACTGTTGCCTGAAGTACCACAGGTAGCTGTATTCGATACTGCTTTCCACCAGACTATGCCCGACTATGCATATCTGTATCCGATACCTTACAAATATTTCGAAAAATATGGTATCCGCCGTTATGGTTTCCACGGAACATCTCATCGCTATGTATCAAAACGTGTATGCGAATATCTGGGTATTCCACAAGAAGGTTCTAAGATCATCACTTGCCACATCGGAAACGGTGGTTCTATCGCTGCGGTAAAAGACGGTAAATGTATCGATACTACTATGGGACTGACTCCGCTGGAAGGCTGATGATGGGTACACGTTGCGGTGATATCGACGGTGGTGCTATCACTTATATCATGAAAAAAGAAGGCCTTACACCTGATGAAATGTCTACTCTGCTGAACAAGAAGAGCGGTGTATTGGGAATGTTCGAAAAATCAAGTGATATGCGTGAACTGGAAGATGCAGTAGCCAGAGGAGAAGAACGTGCCATCCTTACAGAAAACATGTATTTCTACCGCATCACTAAATACATCGGTGCATACGCAGCTGCAATGGACGGTGTAGATGTAATCTTGTTTACTGGTGGTGTTGGTGAAAATCAGGCTACAGCTCGTGCCGGCGTTTGTAAGACACTGGGCTACCTGGGCGTCAAGATCGATCCGGAAAAGAACAAAGTTCGCAGCAAAGAAGCGATCATTCTACCGACGATTCTAAGGTAAAAGTTGTAGTTATCCCGACAGACGAAGAGCTGATGATTGCAACAGACACTATGGACATACTGAACAGCATGAACAAATAAGGAACAGCATACCTTAAATAGCTTAAAAAAGAGGATATTCCTCATAAGTTTTCTTATCTTTGCAGCGAGCAAAAAGAAAGACTTATATGGAATGTCTTCTTTTTTTATGCCATCAAAACAACAAGAAACACGCCTCTATTATGAAAAAGAAAATCGTAACCTTTGGTGAAATCATGCTTCGCCTTACTACCCCGGATAACTTACGTATGCAACAAAGCCGTGAGTTCCTGGTCAACTACGGCGGTAGCGAAGCCAATGTAGCCATCTCCATCGCCAACTTTGGAGGAGATGTAGAATATATTACCCGCCTTCCAGATAACGCTCTAGGAGAAACATGTCTGGCCGAACTGCGTTCACACAATATCGGAACACGACATATCCTAATCGGCGGACACCGTCTGGGAACTTATTACATGGAAAAAGCCGCTGCCATGCGTAACTCAAAAGTCATTTACGACCGTGAGGGTTCTGCTTTCTCCGAACTGAAACCTGGAATGATAGACTGGCATGCAGCATTTGCCGACGCTGCAATTTTCCACTGGTCGGGCATAGATGCAGCACTGACTCCGGGACTTGCAGAGGTATGCAAAGAAGCTATTACCGTTGCCAAGGAAATGGGACTGACCATTTCATACGACATAAACTACCGAAAGAACCTTTGGAATTATGGTAAGAGTGCACAAGAAGTGCTTCGTCCACTGATGGTAAGCAGTGATATCATGTTTGGTAGTGAAGGAGAATATGCTTTGCTGACTGGAATTCCTGCCCCAGGATTTAAGGCAACAAAAAGTGGCGAAACATACGATGTAAAAGCTTACGAAGAGTTTTGTAAGGCAATCAGCCAGCAAATTCCAAATTGCAAATACATATATATTGCCCTGCGTAACGTGATGAGCTCGGAACATCATACCTTTGCCGGAGTGCTTTACTCTAATGGCAGCATGAAATATACACGAGTATTCGATATCGACAATGTTATCGACTGCGTTGGTGTGGGTGATGCATTCTGCGGTGCTATGCTGTATGCACAACATGCTTACGAGGATGAACAGAAACGTGTAGACTTCTCAACCGCAGCTTCTGTTCTGAAAAATACAATTGCCGGCGACTATAACATCGTAAAAGTATCTGAAGTAGAAGGCTTGCTGGCTAAACATGAAAGTGGAGAGATAGCTCGATAAAGCAACCTTACCCTATATAAAAATAGAAGCCTGCTGGACAATGTCTGGCAGGCTTTTGTTATGTATAAATACACTCTTATCGTACAGAAGTTTCTCCCTCGATATACTGTTCCAAGAACATTGACTCGCCATCGAATACTGCATACGAAAATTCATTAATCCAGTCACCCAGAATCATCATTCGTGATGAACGGCTCAGCATCAGATCGAGTACGATATGACGATGTCCGTAGATAAAGTAATTAATATCCGGATGTGTCTTCAGATACTCCTTGGTAAATAACACCAAAGGTTCTTTATCTTCACCCATATATTCCGGTTCTTTCCATCTTTTCGTTTCAGGCGACTATGTTTTGCCCACTCCAGACCAAACTCAATACTCCAGCGAGGATGCAGCATTGAAAACATACGTTGCAACGTTTTACTATGAAACATTGTACGAAGTAGTTTAAACTTACGGTCACCATCACCCAGACCGTCGCCATGAGCCAGGAAAAATTCCTTGCCATAAATCTCGCAAGTCAGCGGTTCACGATGAATCGTAACGCCACACTCCTTTTCCAGATAGTCACCACACCAGATATCATGATTACCGATAAAGAAATGCACCTCTACTCCCATATCGGTCAACTCGGATATTTTTCCCAGAAAACGGGTATATCCTTTCGGAACAACAAGCTTGAATTCGTACCAGAAGTCAAACATATCGCCCAGCAGATAAACAGCAGCCGCCCGGTTCTTGATACTGTCGAGAAAGCTAACCAGCCGACGTTCCTGCGTACGACTATGCGCTATCGCACGTGAGCCAGATGGGCATCGGAAAGGAAATACACATTCTTCATTTTGCTATATTTAGAGTTTGAACAATGAATCCAGATACGTATAGAAAGCAGGATCTTCACCTACCACAACCCGGGCTATTTTACCCTGAGGATCTATCACAATTTTTGTAGGAAATCCTTTAACGGCGTACACTACGGTCAAATCTTCCTGTCCCGCATTGCGTACATGCAGCCAAGGAATTTCATGCTCGGCAACAGCAGCCTTCCATTTCTTTTCCGTATCACCGCAGTCTATGCCTACAATCTCCATCCGGTCTTTATACTTTTCGTAAGCCTTCTTCATATCAGGCAGCCCCTTAATGCACCAGCCGCACCAGCTTCCCCAAAAGTCCAGCACCACATATTTGCCTCGCAGCGACGAAAGAGCAAAATCCTTCCCATTGATATCTTTCAGCACAAACTCGGGAGCTTCTTTTCCTTCTTTGATATTTTGAGAAGCAGCCTTACGTGCTTCTGCCTCCTTCAAAGCATCCTGCATGGCAAGATAAAGCGAAGACATCGGCCCCGTCTTTGCCTTTTCGCCCACAAGAGGCAGCAAAACCTTGGCGCGAGCACCCCCCAGACCAGCAAGCAGATACACGGAAACATCACTATCGGGATACTTACGGATGTACTGTTCCTTACAATTGCTTATTTCATCGGCTATCGGTTGATAAATCTGACGCAGCGAGTCAATACGCTGAGGATTCAACTGTCCTTCCTGCTGCATCTTCATGATAACTTCTGTCGTAGCTTCCATCCGCTGTTGAGCAGACTTCCACCCTTCTGCAGCTTCGGCATAATTCTTATGGAATACATTCCCTTCTGCCTGATAATCATCTATGGAACCTGTCAGCTGAACGGTTTCACCCGGAAAAGCGACTACGCTGACTGTTTTGCGCAACGAAGAAGCCTCACCACTTTTAGGCTTGGCGTAAAAATACATTTCAGCAGGCATATTACCTGTCTCCACTTTATACGTAAAGTGCCTCTGTCGTATGGCTACTGCATCCGTTTTCAGGTTCTCACGCTTCAAATCGGATATGGGGAAATAATCTACAAGCAATGTATCACTGTCTATTCCCGACAGCCTGCCCTCGACTGTTGCTACCTGAGCAGACAAACTTCCGGCAAACAACCCGGCCGTTCCCGCAATCAGAAGCATACGTTTCGTATTCATAGACTCAGTTTATGTTTATCAAAGAAAACCCAGTTCCAGTTTTGCCTCCTCGGTCATCATGTCCTTATCCCATTCAGGTTCGAACACCAGATTAATTTGAGCAGCTTTCACACCTTCTACCGATTCTATTTTCTGGCGGATATCCTCCATAATGAAGTCGGCAGCCGGACAGTTGGGAGCAGTCAGTGTCATGTCAATCACAACCTCACCATCATCCTGCAAGTCTATTTTATATATCAGTCCCAAATCGTATACGTTGACTGGAATCTCCGGATCGTATACGGTTTTCAGCATTTCTACAATACTTTCTTCTACTTTCAGTTTAGTTTCGTTATCCATAAAGCACGCTTTTAGTTACATGTGCAAATGTAATAAAAAAATGGAATAACGAAAATACACTCATATCCTTCCCTCATCGCAATAGCTATAATAGCCGCCATCGGTTATTACCAGATGATCGAGCAAGCGGATATTCATCACCTCGGCTGCCCGCCTCAACGCTTCTGTCAGACGGTCGTCATCGCGGCTGGGCGATGTGTTTCCAGAAGGGTGATTATGGCAAAGTACCATGGATACCGCCCGTTTGAGCAGAGCCTCACGCAAAATACAACGGACATCCACCTGTGTGGAAGCAAGTCCGCCACGACTGATACAAATACGGTCTATGATTTTCGATGACTGATTGAGCAACAGCACCCAGCACTCCTCCACCGGAAGGTCGCACATCAACGGATAAAACACCTCATATATATCTTTGGAGCATCTGATTTGTTTTCTTTCCAACGGCTCCTCCTCCAGCGCCGTCTGCCTATTTCCGAAGCAGCTAGAATAGTAATTGCCTTTGCCGGACCTATTCCCTTATAGCGGCAAAGTTCATCGATAGTTGTCTTCCCCAGTTCACTCAGACTGTTACGATAGTCGCCGAGCACCTTTCGCATCAGCTCCACCGCAGAATCTTCCGTATTTCCTGAACCTATCAGAATAGCCAGCAGTTCGGCATTCGACAAAGCAGCAGCGCCGTGCTGCATCATTTTTTCACGCGGGCGGTCCTCCTCCGCCCATTGGTTGATTGTCAGTTTATTATTACCCATTTACTCATAAAAGTTCTTCTCGAAGGCGGAAAAGGCTCCTTTACCCCGCACACAGCGTTTCCACCATGCCGACAAGAAACCGGTTCCATAACCTGTCAACTGTATAAACGCAGCAACGACAGATAATATACCGATATACAAACTTTTATTTTGTATGGAAGAATCAACAAATATAATCAGAGCGAACAGTGCAAGCAACAAGAGTGCCCACGGACATATCAGCGAAGCAAGCAGCACCAGCACTACCCCTACCGTAAATGCAGCAGGAAGCATGTGCACCAGTTTCAGCGATTCTGGATATTTTTATATAAATTGATACGTGCGATACCCGAATTATGTACCTGCTTGAAGAACTTCTTCAGATCAGTACGGCGTTTATGCCACACCCATGCTTCAGGAAACAAGCGACAACGACATCCGGCCTTAAATATCCGGATACTGAAATCAATGTCTTCGCCGAAACGCATTTTCGAGAAACCTCCCAACTTGCGATATACATCGGCACGTACTCCCATATTGAAACTTCTGGGATAAAACTTATCCATTTTCTTTTTCCCGCCACGAATACCTCCTGTAGTAAAGAAAGAGGTCATGGCATAATTTATCGCTTTCTGTGTAGCCGAGAAAGAATCGTGTGCACGGTCTGGTCCTCCAAAAGCGTCGGCAGGCTCACGTTTCAACTCTTCATCGACAGCAGCAAGATACCCCGGAGGTAATACACAATCCGAATCCAAGATCAACAGATATTCTCCCCGACTGCGTTCTGCTCCAAAGTTACGCGTCTGCCCCGGTCCTGAATTCGGCTTATTATAATAATGTACATCCAGCAGTGTACGGTATTTCTCTACCACATCTTCACAGGGTACAGACGAACCATCTTCTATAACCAATACTTCAAAATCACCAAGGGTTTGCTTCGTAAGACTTTGCAGCAATTCATCCACCTCATCCGGACGGTTGTAAACGGGAACGATAAAAGAATATCTCATAATCTGTATTTTCGGTTTCTGTTACAAATATACGTCTTTCTTTAAAGTATATTTTAATTTATAGAAGTTTATTCAACATTTCCCATTCATTACAAGAACATCCCCAAAAACAATCAGCATATTTCATTTATCTTTTGTACAAAAATAAAAAACATCGAGATAATTTTCCCGATAAATTCAGCAAATAATTGACAAAGCCTCGTCATGAGTTTTTTGTAACAAATATCTCGCTTTACGACAAGGATTTTCCTAACTCGAATACACAAAAAAAGATTTTTTTCATTCTTTCTGTTACAAAAGATATAGCTTTACGTTTAACTTTTTGAAAACAATTCGTACGACCCGATATAAAAGCATGAGTAAAGAAACACTGACATCGACTTTCACTGAACTGAGAAAAGGTTTTCTCAGGCTAGCCATGCGCTTCCTGCCGAATAAGGAAGATGCTGACGATGCTCTTCAGGAGCTTTCTTCCGCCTGTGGAAACATGCTGACCAGATCGGTTCACGAGAAGAAGCTGAAGCGCTTACGGTAGTAACGGTAAAAAACCTGTGTATCGACACATTACGCAGACGGAATCACCTGCCTACCGTAGAGCTGGACGAGAACCGGGATGAATCTATTTCCGATTCTACGGCTGAAAGTATGGAGAAAGAAGAGCGTTTCCGTATAGTGGAACGCATTATCGAACTCAGACTGACTCCACTCCAGCAACAGATTCTGCACATGAAAGAATACGAAGGGAAAAAATACAATGAGATAGCCGATATACTGGGCATGCAGGAACCGGCAGTACGCATGCAACTTTCGAGAGCAAGAAAAGAAATCAGAGAATGTTACCTAAAACAAATGGAACGATGAAAGAATACGAACGGACTTTTCAACAGTGGAAAGAGTTGGCAGAACGCTACTTCGAAGCAGAAACTACCGAGACCGAAGAAGAAGCGCTGGCACGCTTTCTGGCCACTCCTGCCGCACAAGGCAAGGAGTTCGACGAACTTCGTGCCGTAATGGGATACACCGCTACCGGACGTGCCATATACCACAAGCATCGTACACATAGCGTGCGACTGAGGTATTATGCAGCAGCCGCAGCAATAACCGGCATTATCGCACTGACAGCTGCCTGGCAACTGTCGGAAAGAACGAACGTATGTGTAGCTTATATCAATGGCGAACGTTGCACAAACAAGGAAATCGTTCTTTCGGAAGCAATGAAATCAATAGAAAAAGTAAAGCATGCTTCACCGCAGGAAACAGTACAAGAGCAACTGTCTGATATATTCCAGACACTCGAGGCAGGCGAATCCGTATCAGTTGACAATCAAAAAGAATGAAATATATGATAAGACGATGGATTATACTAGGAATAACCATGCTGGCTGTGCTACCTCTATGGGCACAGAAAGGCATGCATGTGGAAGCCTTGTTCGACAGCCGTTTCAAGCAGGATAAGCGGGCGGTAGAAGTTCTTATCAAAGGGAAGGAACTGAAAAAATATCATCTGACCCTTTTCCGCAGCCTGACAGTAACCGACGCTCCGACACTATCCAAAGAAATAGAGGCACTCGTCAGTCAGGATGCAGAAACAGCTGTCGATAAGGAGGTAGGGAAAGTTGGCACACGGCTATATTACGGTTTTTTCTGCTTTCCACCCAAAAACGAAAGTTACCGCTACTTGTTTTACCGGAACACTTCGGTAGTTCCTAACAGCAACAAGAAGCCGGAAGTAACTGTTGTATATATGGAAGGACAGGTAACACTGGAAGAGTTGAAACAGATGTTCAAATAAGATAAAAACAAAACACTATAAAGATATGAAAAAAATGATTTTGCTTGTAGCGACACTGCTGGTTGCAGCAAGCGGATACGCCGAAAGTAAAGATTCATTAAAGGTTGAGAATGTAATGAGTGTAGAAAATCCAGAACGGGTAACAATTACAGAATCGGACAACCGTCTTATGGTAGAAATCGACGGAAAGAAAGACAATCCAAGTTTCCGTTATGTCCGCGAAGTAGAAATATCGCCTTCGGATGTTTCGGTCACCAAAGAACGTAGTGGCAACTGGGATTTTAATATTCCATTCAGGAAACGGACACCGGAACAAAGACATAAAAGAAACGAATTTGTAGTCAAAGACTTCAAAATAGGACTTTCTACCGTGCAAGGAGCCCCCGACAACATGGATGTAAGCATGGCTCATCGTGGGAAATTACAACTCCAACATTCGGCTGGGCTTATTATCCCTGGAATACGGAAACCTCTCTTTCCATCGGACTGGCATGCAGCTGGCGCAATTACCGGATGACCGGCAAACATCGCTTCGTAAAAGATGCTGGAACAGATATGTATATCGACAGCTATCCCGAGGGAGCTGATATTCAGTTTTCACGTATTAAGGTATTCAGCTGGGCAGTACCAGTCATGTTTACTCATGAAACAAGAAACAAGTTCAGTTTCAGCCTGGGCGCAATCGTCAATTTCAATACGCATGCCAGTCTGAAGACACGGTACAAACTGGACGGCCAAGAATACAAACTGACAGACAACAATATCCACCAGACTCCGGTGACCGTTGATCTTCAAGCCTCTATCGGCTACAAGAGTGTAGGATTCTATGTAAAATACAGCCCGTGCAAGGTACTCGATACGGCATACGGTCCCGAGTTTACAGCACTATCTGTAGGGCTTGTTCTGTTCTGACAACTAATGACAAACGAAAAGCCATTCCCGCAACATGCAGGAATGGCTTTTGAGTTTATATACCTTATTATATATAACTCCGATAGATTATGCTTTTACACGACCTACGTAAGAACCATCGCGAGTATCAACTTCGATGATTTCGTCCTGATTGATGAACAAAGGCACACGTACAGTAGCACCAGTTTCAACAGTTGCAGGTTTAGTAGCATTTGTAGCAGTATCACCTTTCAGTCCCGGTTCTGTATAAGTAACCTTCAACTGAACCTTAACCGGCAACTCAGCGAACAAGATAGTTTCAGTAGAAGCATCAGAAACAACGTCTACAACCATTTCTTCTTTCAAGAAGTCAACACCTTCAATCAAATCGTGAGCGATAGGCACTTGTTCGTAAGTTTCCTGATTCATGAAGATATAATCTTCACCTTCTTTATACAAGAACTGGTACGGACGACGTTCTACACGTACATCTTCCAGTTTTTCACCAATGTTGAAACGGCGTTCCAATACATAACCGTCTACAACATCTTTCAGTTTTGTACGCATGAAAGTGTTTCCTTTACCCGGTTTTACATGCAAAAAGTCGATACAGAAATACAACTTTCCATCCATACGGATAGCTGTTCCGATCTTAATGTCTTGAGCATTAATCATAACTAAATCCTTTTATTATATGTTATTATTGATTGTTGCGTAATAAATCCGCCACAAAATTAATCTAAATCATGAAAAAACACAAAAAGATTTGTCTAAAAATGACTTAGCTATTGGTTTATTTAAAAAAAGTCACTAATTTTGCAGCCCGAACGCATAGAATAATAACATAAATAGTATATACGAAAATGAAAAGAACTTACCAACCCTCTAACAGAAAGAGAAGAAACAAACACGGTTTCCGCGAAAGAATGGCTACTGCAAACGGTCGCCGAGTATTGGCTGCACGTCGTGCTAAAGGTCGTAAAAAATTGACTGTATCAGACGAATACAACGGCGTTAAAGCATAAGTACGTTAGACAGAAAGAATTAAGAAGGCCGCAAAATGCTGAGATAGCGTTTTGCGGCTTTTCTTTTCTCAACGCAACTAGGAAAAGAAAAAATTGTATCTTTGCAGAAATTATATAGATAAAAAGTTATGGTAACACTGAAAAACTTCTTTTCATTCAAAAATAACCGTTTTTTCTGGCTCAATATCATTGCAATGATTATCGTCATTGTAGTTGCCGTATTTGGAACTCTCTGGGGACTTGATCTTTATACACACCACGGAGAATCGTATGTATGCCTAATGTAAAGAATAAGAATTTAGATCAGGCACAGCTGTTGTTGAACCAACAGTTTATGCAAGGAATCGTTATCGACTCCAATTATGTAAAAGAACTGCCTGCCGGAATTGTACTCGACCAGGCTCCGGCCGGTGGCCTGAGAGTCAAGAAAGGAAGAACCATCTATCTGACAATTAACACAAACGAAGTTCCCAAAATTAAGATACCAGACATAATAGACAACAGCTCCATGCGCCAGGCAGCTGCCAAGTTGAAAGCAATGGGTTTCAAGCTGACCGAACCAGAAATGGTTGCCGGTGAGCAGGACTGGGTGTATGGTATCAAGTATAGAGGAAGAGCCTTGAAAGCTGGCGACAAAGTGCCAAGTGAAGCTCTGCTTACACTATGTATCGGAAGTACTCAGATGCGTGATTCATTAAGTATGGATTCGCTGAACATGCAGATAGAAATGAACTCTTCTGAAGACGAAGCTCCTACCGTAGATGATTCTTGGTTCTAAGTAAAGATTTAAAAGCTCAAGAAATAAATGGCAGAAGACTATATAAACGAACTGGACGACTCTCTGGACGATATAGAACCGGTAGAGCGTACCTCCGAATTATACGAACATTTCCGAGTTGTAGTAGATAAAGGACAGACACCGGTACGTATCGACAAATATTTGTTCGAACGCATTGTCAATGCATCCCGCAACCGCATTCAGACAGCTGCAGATGCAGGCTTTGTGATGGCAAACGGAAAACCGGTAAAAAGCAGCTATAAGGTAAAACCGCTTGATGTGCTGACTGTCATGATGGATCGTCCGCGCTACGAGAACGACATTATCCCGGAAGATATCCCGCTGGACATTGTATACGAAGACAATGACCTGATGGTTATCAATAAACCTGCCGGTCTGGTTGTTCATCCGGGGTGTGGAAACTATCACGGTACATTGGTTAATGCCATTGCCTGGCATTTGCGTGATGTCCCCTCTTATGACCCCAACGACCCGCAGGTAGGACTGGTTCACCGTATCGACAAAGATACTTCGGGCCTTCTGGTAGTAGCCAAGACTCCGGATGCCAAAACCAGTCTGGGCATGCAGTTCTACAATAAAACGACCAAACGTGAATATAATGCCTGGTATGGGGAATCGTAGAAGAAGATGAAGGTACAATTACCGGAAACATCGGACGTAACCCCAAAGACCGTATGCAAATGGCTGTCATGAGCGATCCGACTCAGGGAAAACATGCAGTTACGCACTATCAGGTACTGGAACGTCTGGGATATGTCACACTTGTGAAATGTGTACTCGAAACCGGACGTACCCACCAGATCCGTGTACACATGAAGCACATCGGACATGTATTGTTCAACGACGAACGTTACGGTGGCCATGAGATTCTGAAAGGCACTCATTTCAGCAAATACAAACAATTCGTAAACAACTGCTTCGACATTTGTCCTCGTCAGGCACTTCATGCCAAGACACTGGGATTTGTTCACCCACGCACAGGCAAAGAGATGTTTTTCACCTCCGAACTTCCTGAAGACATGACTCGTCTGCTGGATAAATGGAGAACTTATATAAGTAACAGAGAAGAATAACAAACAAATTATGAAACGCATTATCGCTATTGTAGCCGGAGGTGACTCTTCGGAACATGATGTCTCCATGCGCAGTGCAGAAGGCATATACTCTTTTATCGACAAAGATAAGTACACCTTATATATAGTAGAACTTACCAAAGAGAAATGGGAAGCACTGTTGCCCGACGGAAGCCGTGCACAGATTGACAGGAATGATTTCAGCTTCAGTCACGACGGTCAGAAGGTAAAACCTGACTTTGCATACATTACTATCCACGGTACTCCGGGAGAGAACGGTATCCTCCAAGGTTATTTCGAACTGCTAGGCATCCCCTACTCTACGTGCGACGTACTGGTATCGGCCATGACATTCAGTAAATTTACCCTCAATCAGTATCTGAAAGGATTTGGTGTACGCGTAGCTGAATCTATGCTGGTAAATAAACATCATGGAATAAGTAATGAAGATGTTATCGAAAAAATTGGTTTGCCTTGCTTCATCAAACCTAACGCAAGTGGCTCCAGCTTTGGAGTGACCAAAGTAAAAACAGCCGAACAGATACAGCCTGCTTTGGAAAAGGCTTTTGCCGAATCGGACGACGTCATGATAGAGGCTTTCATGGACGGTATCGAACTTGCCAACGGATGTTATAAGACAAAAGATAAATCGGTAGTATTCCCTATTACTGAAGTGGTAAGCAAAAATGAGTTTTTCGATTACAATGCCAAATACAACGGTGAAGTTACAGAAATAACTCCGGCACGTCTTAGTCCTGAACTGACTGACCGTGTACAAAAACTGACTTCGGCAGTCTACGATATTCTGGGTTGCAAAGGTATCGTACGCGTGGATTATATTATCACGGAAGGAGAAAAAATCAACATGCTGGAAATCAATACAACTCCTGGAATGACAGCAACCAGCTTCATCCCTCAGCAGGTTCGTGCAGCAGGTATCGATATCAAAGAGGTTATGACAGATATTATCGAAGATTCGTTTCAGAAATAACGAGAAATTACGTATATTTGAATTGTGACTGAAAAATAAGAAAACATGAACATACCTGCCGAATTTGACGACATTCGTCCCTATTCACCCGAAGAACTTCCACAAGTATTCGAGGAATTGCTAGCCGACCCCTCGTTCCAGGCAGTGCTCACCAATGTCATTCCCGGTATTCCTATCGAGATGCTTGCCGCACAGCTGCACCGGTGCAAGACTAACCTGGATGTACAGAAGACATTTTCTACAGCTTGCTTCACGGAATCATAGATAAGCACAGCGACGGATTTGACATGGATACATCATCATTGGATGACAAGCACAGAAATTATACGTTCATTTCAAACCATCGTGATATCGTACTCGATCCTGGTTTCTTGTCTGTCGGGCTAATAGATAATAATTTCCCTACAACAGTGGAAATTGCTATCGGAGACAACCTGCTGATTTATCCATGGATCAAGAAGCTGGTGCGCGTAAATAAGTCATTCATTGTGCAACGTGCCTTATCGATGCGTCAGATGCTGGAATCATCGGCCCGAATGTCACGCTATATTCATTTTGCTGTGACTGAAAAAAAGGAGAACGTATGGATTGCACAGCGGGAAGGAAGAGCTAAAGATTCCAACGACCGCACACAAGACAGCGTACTGAAAATGATTGCCATGGCAGGTGAGGGAAATATCATAGACAGACTGAAAGAACTGAATATCGTTCCTACCAGTCTATCTTATGAATACGATCCGTGTGACTATCTGAAAGCCCAGGAAATGCAGCAGAAACGAGACATTGAAGGCTTCAAGAAAAGTCAGCAAGACGACTTGAACAATATGCAGACCGGTATATTCGGCTATAAAGGTAAAGTACACTTCCAGACAGGTCCTTGTATCAACGATGAGCTGGAAGCTTTACGCGGATTGCCTAAAACAGAAGTCTTCTCAAAAATATCTGAACTAATCGACCTGCATATTCACCGTAATTACCGGATATACCCGGGAAATTATGTGGCCTGTGATTTGCTGGAAGGAAAAAATACTTTGCCGGTCAATATACGGAAGAGGATAAGGTCCGCTTCGAAACTTACTTGCAGAAAAAATTGGATATGATTCAGTTACCTGACAAGGATGAAGCCTTCCTGCGCCGTTGCATGCTGACTATGTATGCCAGCCCGGCACTCAACCATCAGAAAGCTCTGAAAGTATGAAACAAGTGATAGTAATGGCTCTTCTTTTTTGCATCTTTCTTTGTGAAGGATGCAAGGAAGAAGACTATGTATATCCCAGTGTGGTAACTGAATTTATCGGTGCACAGACAAACAATGATGGAACAATTTCACAACTAGTAGCCGACGACGGGACTATATACTCAGTATTGCAACGCGACGACCTTGGAGGGTTAGTTGCCGATACGCTTTACCGTACTATATCTATTTACGAACCTATCACACAAGAAAATGGCAAGGGAAATGTTGCCCAATTATATTCATGCCAACTTGTACTGTCGGTAAATCCACTTCCAGCATCCGATTTTAAAGGTAATATAAAAACAGATTCTGTAGATATACAAAGCATATGGCTATCAGGAGAATATCTGAATATGATACTGCTTGTACAATATAAGGAGCTGAGTCATTTATACCATTTCGTTGATGAAGGAATTACCTCGGACCAAAGTGGAACACAAACACTGAATCTACGTCTATTTCACGATAGAAACAATGATTACGAAGCTTTTACCAAACAAGTATATCTGTCAGTTCCACTAAAAATTATCTCCAGTTACTACGGAAAGGAGATAAAATCCGTTTCAACCTCAATACATACAAAGAAGGAGAAACTTATCGAGAATTTGATTATCAATAAGAACAAACAATAAGCACTATGATAAAGAGTATTTACTTTATGTTTTTTGTATGTGCCTGCCTGTTCGGATTATTTGCATGCAGTGCAAAGGCGCAAGACAAATTCAAGAATCTGTCTTCTGATGATTTCGAAAAACTTATACAAGATGAAAACATACAGAGAGTAGACGTACGTACCGTAGCCGAATACAGTCAGGGGCATATTCCCGGAAGTCTGAACATTAATGTATTGGATGATAAATTTTCGGCAGAAGCAGATGAACTTCTCGACAAAGAGCGTCCGGTTGCCGTATATTGTAAAAGTGGAAGAAGAAGCCGCAATGCAGCACGTCTACTGACTCAAAAAGGATTTAAAGTTTACAACCTGGATAAAGGGTTTGATAACTGGAAAGAATCTGGTAAAGATATCGAATTATAATAAATCAAGGAGAATATTCTATTTCTCATGAAGATGAATGTATAATCCATACATGAAGCTTCATCCATAATGAAATAAGCCTGCCATATCCGTTTGTGGAATGACAGGCTTATTTTATAGTCTCTTGCTATCCGAAATTTACCCTTACAAAACTCGAGTTTCGGAACAACATTTTATAAATGCAACCTTATTTCAGTTCTTGAAGCATACGCTTCAATACAACTGTTGCTGAGATTTCACGGTTAGCAGCTTCTGGAATCACCAATGAAGTAGGAGCTTCTATCACATCATCTGTCACGATCATATTACGACGTACAGGCAAGCAATGCATGAAGAAAGCATTATTTGTAGCAGCCATATGAGCCGTATCTACTGTCCAACTCATATCCTTACTCAAAATCTTACCATAATCAGCAGGATTAGTTACTCCCGGACATGCCCAGTTCTTGGCATAAATAAAGTCAGCTCCTTCGAATGCTTTCATCTGATCATATTCCACATGTGCTCCACGCACAAACTTCGGGTCAAGCTCATATCCTTCGGGATGGGTAATTACAAAATCCACATCAGCTTCATTCATAAAATCGGCAAATGAATTAGGAACGGCCTGAGGCAGTGCACGAGGATGAGGAGCCCAGGTAAGAACAACTTCGGACGCTCCTTCTTTTTATATTCTTCAATAGTTATCAAATCAGCAAAAGCCTGAAGCGGGTGTCCAGTTGCGGCTTCCATCGAAAATACCGGCTTACCGGAATATTGGATAAACTGATTCAATATTTTTTCAGTATAATCGTCTTCTCTGCTTTCGAAACGTGCAAATGAACGTACACCGATAATATCACAATAAGATGCCATTACAGGAATAGCTTCAAGCAGATGTTCACTCTTGTCGCCATCCATTATTACCCCACGTTCCGTTTCAAGCTTCCAGGCTCCCTGGTTCACATCGAGTACAATTACATCCATACCTAAATTACGTGCTGCTTTTTGAGTACTAAGGCGAGTACGCAAACTGTTGTTAAAGAAAATCAGCAAACAAGTACGATGTTTACCCAGTGATTCATATTTATAACGGTCTTTCTTTATTTCGAAAGCTTCAGAAAGGGCAGTCTTCAAATCGCCCAGATCGAATACATTAGTATAAGTTCTCATACGACTTACTGTATATAAATTAATAATAGCATGGCAAATATACTATAAAAATACAACAAAATAGTATTTCAGCCAGAAATATTGCAAAAATATTCTATTTACGTATCTGTCCATTACCTTCAATCAACCACTTATAGGTAGTTATTTCTCTCAATCCCATCGGTCCTCTTGCATGTAATTTTTGCGTACTTATACCGATTTCTGCTCCTAATCCAAACTGCGCACCATCTGTAAATGAGGTTGGTGCATTGGTATATACACAGGCCGCATCTACCATGCAGGCAAAATAAGAAGCAGCCTGCTGATCTTCTGCAACAATACATTCACTATGCTTTGAACTGTATGTATAAATATGCGAGAGGGCCTCATCTATATCAGCGACTGTACGGACAGCCATTTTATAATCCAAGAATTCTTTTCCAAAACTTTCGGGGGTAGCACGGCAAAGCAGTTCAGCAGGGTAATTTCCACACAAAGCTTCATAAGCCAATTCATCTGCATAAATTATTACATGGCTATTTTGCAGGGGTGCACAAAGAGCCGGCAAATCGGATAAGCGGGAAGCATGAATTAACAAGCAGTCGAGTGCATTGCATACACTCACCCGACGGGTTTTCGCATTATTAATAATTGCTGTACCTTTTACTATATCACCTGAAGCATCGAAATAAGTATGACAAACTCCAGCTCCAGTTTCTATTACAGGAACAGTTGCCTCACGACGTACATACTCAATAAGCCCACTGCTTCCTCGAGGAATAATCAAATCGACCAATCCTTCGGCATGAAGCAATTCGGTTGTAGCCTCACGACCAGCAGGAAGCAGTTCGACGATATGAGTGTCAACACCAAACCGTTCAAGCACTTCATGTATCACCTTAACAATCGCCCTATTCGAACAATCGGCATCACTTCCTCCTTTCAACACACAAGCATTTCCACTTTTAAAGCAAAGCGAAAATACATCAAAGCTAACGTTAGGACGTGCTTCATAGATGATACCGATAACTCCGAAAGGAACACTTATCTTTTTTAAGTGTAATCCATTAGGACGAACACTTTCTTCCAAGATCCGTCCCAAAGGAGATGGTAAAGCTGCAACATTTCGCATATCGGCAGCAATAGTCTCCAGGCGTTCTTTTGTCAGTTTCAGACGGTCATATTTCGGATTCGCAACATCCATACGACCTAAATCTTCCACATTCGCTTTTAAGATATCTTCACAATGCTCCATTGCTGCATCTGCTACAGCAAGCAGTATTTCATTTATTTGCTTCTCATCCAACAAAGCCAGCCGAGATGAGGCCTTACGTACATCGTGTAAAACAGCTTCTATATTCATATGACTATTTGACTATACAACATTATGATTTCATGCAAAAATATCATTATTTCTATGACTTGTACTCTTTTTCTGTTTTTATATGAAGATATTACGAAAACTTTCTTATCTTTGGATAAACATACAGAGAGTATCAATCCTTTTTATTAACCACCAAAACAACAAGCTATGGAAACTAAAACGTACGGATCATTAATTGAAGTTTTCAGAGGCAGCCTCTGGGAAGCAGAATTAGTAAAAGGTTTGTTAGAATCAGCCGGAGTGTCAGCTATGCTGAAGGATGAAACATTATCAGCTGTTACTTCTCCTTATTCAGGAACAGGAGGGCAGGTACTGGTAATGGTTAATAAGGAGGAAGAAGTTTATGCTAAAAAAGTAGTATCAGAAAGAAAAGTATGAAAAGAAGGATCTTCACAGCTATGGCTGTTCTAGCTTTTTCTGCATTCGGAATGAATGCGCAAACATTACAATCGACAACATGGAAGGCCTACGGGATCAGTTTTAAAGCTCCCGCAGGCTTTAATGTAGAGGATGATTCAGAAGAGGGATATATCATCAGTACCCCTACTTATTACATTACAGTGCAATTACTGGAAGGAGAAGGCATAAAACGTTCGGAACTATCTCAGGAATTGAAAAACATTGCTTCCGACGATGAAGTCACAAACCAGACTCCTGTAACCACTTTTGAATTACCTCAATTTTACGGTGCACAATTAAAAGGCAATTGTGAAACCGAACAATGTATATATTCGTATCTGCTCACAAAAGACGGAAGTAGCGGATTCTATGTATCCATAACCTATAACAGAAAAACAAGATAATACACCTGAGAATATTTTGAAAAGCTTTTCCCTTGAAGAATAAGATGTCTATTGGGGCAACATAAGAAATTATATAACATGATGAATCTAACCATATCAACACACACTCCTGTTCGTTTCTCAATAATTATTATGCTTTTGGCAACTTGTTTACCTATAGGTATCACGCCAATTGCTGCCCAAGGATTCTTTTCGACCACAGCCTTGACATATAGTTGTCAGGATATACCCCAAAGCATCATGTTTTGTGGAGAAAATATTGATCTGACCCGATTTGACAGACGAGAACGAATTGATCGCGAGCTTTTGGCTTTTACGTATATGCACAGCACTTCTATACAGATGATTAAAAGAGCCAATCGCTACTTCCCGATTGTAGAATCTATCCTTCAAGAAAATGGTATTCCAGATGACTTTAAATACTTGATGTCTATAGAAAGCAACAATAACCCATTGGCACGTTCCGGAGCCGGAGCCGCAGGGTTATGGCAGTTTATGCCGGGAACCGGTCGTGAATTTGGTCTGGAAGTAGGACATAGTGTAGACGAACGTTATCATGTAGAGAAATCAACACGTGCCGCATGTAAATATCTGAAACAGGCTTACGCTCGCTTTGGCAATTGGGTTAGTGTAGCTGCATCATATAATGCCGGACAGGGGCGTATCTCACGCGAACTGGAACGCCAATATGAGGAAGATGCACTCGATCTTCAGCTCGTAGAAGAAACAGCACGTTATGTTTATCGTATTCTTGCTGCAAAAATTATGTTTTCCAACCCGCAGAAATTCGGCTTCCGGCTGCATGCGTGTGATTTATATCCCATCATCCATATCACGAGATTAAGGTAGAAGAAAGTATAGATGACTTACCTCGGTTTGCTAAAGGCAGAGGCATTACTTATTCACTTTTGAGGAATATGAATCCATGGATACGTAGCAGTTCACTTCCGGTACATGGAAAAAATGTATATTACATTCGTATACCAGACAAAGAAGGTATGCATTATAATCCGCGTATCATCATCCCGCACGATCCTCGCTGGGTAATAAAAGACGAGTAAAGGTTAACAGTCTTCATATAAGCAGAAATAAATTCTACTTTGTGAGAATGAATATCTAACTGCAAGAAAATTACTTTTCTATCATAAAAAGAGCCATATCATTCCTCCGCAATGGAGTTTTTGATATGGCTCTTTCATAATATTCTCCGTAGTTAGTAACTTTTCAGGGAAGTCAACTCAGCTTTAATGATAGAAATGTACATCACCATTCAATCTCTTTCAGCCCTTTACTCTTCAAATATTCATTAGCCTTGCTAAAATGTTTACAGCCAAAGAAGCCATAATCAGCAGACCGAGGAGATGGATGAACTGTCATCAAAATGCAATGCTTGGAAGCATCAATCAGAGAAGCTTTCGATTTTGCATAATTTCCCCACAACATAAATACCAAATTTTCACGTTCGTCACTTAACTTTTTAATAACTGCGTCCGTAAAGATTTCCCATCCTCTATTCCGGTGAGAGCCTGTTTGATACGCTCTGACAGTAAGTACAGAATTCATAGAGAAAACTCCCTGCTCTACCCACCTGTCTAAATTTCCGGATTCAGGTATCGGCTTTCCTAAATCCTGATGAATTTCTTTAAAGATATTCATTAGCGATGCTGGAATAGCCGTCCCTTCCGGTACAGAAAAACAGACTCCATAATATTGTCCAGGAGTTGGATAAGGATCCTGTCCTAAGATTACAACTTTTACTTTTTCAAACGGACAAACATTGAACATATGAAAAATCTGCGAACCGTGAGGCAATACATGCTCATGTGCATACTCGCTCCTTACAAAATCAGTCAGCTGCCGAAAATAAGGCTTATCAAATTCTTCCTGCAAACGCTTACGCCAACTTCTTCTATTTTGACATTCATGTTTATCGTTTAAATTTTATATTCAGTCTACCGTTGCGGAATATCAACTGAGGTTTCACTTTTTCCTTTTAAATGTTCTGAGAAAAAGTCTACCAAACGCCAATAAAAATATTCATTCATATCTCCAAATCCGTGACGCTGTCCGGGAAGCAAGAGCATATCAAAACGTTTGTTGGCACGAATCAAAGCATCAACGACACGAATCGTATTTGCCGGATGAACATTATTATCAATATCTCCGTGTACCAACATAAGATGTCCCTTCAATTGCTTCACGATTTCCGGATTAGTAGCAATCTTATATGCAAATGTAGTATCACCCTTTTCTGAAATTTCCTCTTTCACCCCATGATGCGTTTCACTCCACCAACGGTTATAAATACGGTTATCATGATTTCCCGCACACGAAACAGCAGCCTTATAAAGTCGGGATACTGACAAATAGCCGCTGTCGACATGAAGCCTCCTCCTGAATGTCCATGAATACCTACTCGGTCAATGTCAATAAACTTATAGCGTGCCGCAAGTTGTTCCACAGCAGCCTTATGATCAGCTAGTGGATAGTCACGCATATTTCCATATCCATAGTTATGATACCATTTCGAACGACTGGGATGTCCACCTCTCTGTCCTACGGAAATGACAATAAACCCAGCCTGTGCCAGACGGTCAGTACGTACACTCATACGGGTAAACGGATAATAAACAGCTTCTACCTGAGGTCCCGGATAAACATAATCGATAATAGGATATACTTTCGTCGAATCAAAATCATAAGGTTTATACATTACTCCATACAAGTCGGTCACACCATCGGCAGCCTTCACTGTAAAGAGTTCCGGAAACTGATAACCAGCTGCTTTCAATTGAGAGAAATCGCTTTCCTGAATTGTCATTACCTTATTTCCATTCCGGTCTATCAAATCAGCGCATGGAACAGTATTGACCCGTGAATAATTATCAACAATGAAGCGAGCATCATCATCAACCTCTACCTGATGGAAGAAATCACCTTTGGTCAGCTGTTTCAAGCCGCTTCCATCAGCATTCACTTTATATAAATGTTCGTAATATGGATTTTCTCCGTTTTCACGTCCGTTAGCAACAAAATAAATAGTACGGGTAGCCTCATCTATCTTCACAACGCGCTCTACATGCCAGGGACCTTTCGTTATACGATTTTTCAAATGGCCCCGATCATCATATAAATAAAGATGAGCCCATCCGTCGCGTTCACTCCACTGTACAAACTCCTTTCCACCATTCAATACATAAATCGGACGAGTTTCCTGATAAGTATTCATACGTTCCTTTACAACTGGAACAATAGAATCCTGTCCGATGGTATACGTACAGACATCAATACGATGCAAGTCACGGCTACTCCGCGTCAGGAAGAAACGAGTATTATCTCCCTGCCATACAGGAGAAATAAACTCTGCATCACGCTGCTTTTGTTCATACGGACGTGCTTCCAAGCCTAAGCTCTGGTTTTTCCAGGCTGACACCTTTATTTCCTTACGAGTATTGTTCACCATATCAAATACATACAAATGCTCTTCGGGAGCTTCCATCTCTCCAGGCATCTGATAGCGATAAGTCTCAAGTGTAGGACGAGGCTGAGCAACAGAATTGATAACCCAAAGATCTTTGACTTTACGGTCATCAGATACAATAGTTACAAAATGTTTTGAATCGGGCGACCAATATCCCCATACACCTCGACGTTTACCGTTACAAAGTGTATCCGTATTCAATATACTGTACGGAATGCCATAGCCAAAATGTTCTGTTCCGTCTTTTGTCAACTGAATTTCTACAATTGTGCTGTCTTTTTCATCTTTCTGCGCCTTCCGGTAATCTTCCATGCTCATACGGAATAAATTGCAGTCTTTAGCATAGACAACAGTCTTTCCATCGGGAGAAACAGAAGCCCACGAAAGCTTTTTCGGTTCTTTTGCCTCTTCTGTCAGCTGAGTGAGTTTACGTGTCGGATAGTCATACGAAAAATAAAAGACTTTTTTCTCCGGTTTCTTCTTTTCGCCTTTTGCTGGCTTTACCTCTTGAGAAGACTCAACCTCGAAAGTAAATGTCCGTCCGTCTTCTTTCGCTTTCAGATTACGAATCGGCAAATGACGAGCCTCGAACGGATCGTGTACAATTTCTGTCAACTGAGAAGCTAGTTCGTCACGATCGAACAATTGCTTTTTTGTTCTTGAATTCGGGTCTACAACAAACCAGAATGTACCTTCACTGGTTTTATATTCGAACCAAAAACTATTTCCCTGCTGAAACCAATGCGGATCAACCGTAGTCGAGAAAAGCATTGTATTCAGTTTACTTTGGGTAAACTTCTCTGCCTGCAAATATTCAGGCAATCTTTCCTGTGCGGACAACGCCGTAGCACATAGGCACATACCGCCCCAAAACAAAACACTAAAAATTGATTTCCTCATAACTTTCAATATACAATTCAGGCACTGATTATATCCGTTTTTCTTGATAAAAAGCGGAATAAACAGTGCCTTTACCTATTTATAAATTAGAATAAAAATCTCAGTACATCATTGAAGTTTGCCCAAATCAGTAAAGCAAAGAGCAAGAACATTCCCACCATCTGAGCATACTCCAGAAATTTGTCGCTTGGCTTACGACGAGCGATAATTTCGTATAGCAAGAACAATACATGACCGCCATCGAGTGCCGGAATCGGCAAGATATTCATAAACGCCAAAATAATAGAAAGGAAAGCTGTCATTTCCCAGAAACGCTGCCAATCCCAAACCTTAGGGAAGATACTTCCAATGGTTCCGAATCCTCCTACACTCTTGGCACCTTCTTTAGTAAAGACATACTTCATATCGTTTACATAGCCTTTCAAGGTGTTTATTCCTAAAGTTACTCCGGCAGGGAATGACTCGAAGATCCGTAACTTAAATTGGTTTCCTTATAGCTTACCAGTCCACCTACTGCATCTACCATAAACTGTTCATTGGTCTGAACGGTTACCGTATCTCTCACACCTTGACGCGAATAGACTAGTGAGAAGGATGCAGAGGTCTTCTTTTCTAATTCAGCCTTAGAACGAAGCTTGCCCATTTCATCCATAAATTCATTCCAAGAATTCAATGGAGTACCATTAAAAGCAAGCAGTGAATCACCTTTCTGAATGCCCGCTTTAGCAAATCCTCCACCAGCCAATACAGAGTCGACTATATTCGGACGGAAAGTTGCCACAAACATCGGATCTTCTTTTGCAACATCAAGCAAGCTCAACTCAGGCATCAGAATTTTTTTCTCTTCACCATTGCGAAGTACTGTAACCTCACGAGCTTCTACAATGTCACGAAGCATATCCATATCAAAGCGAACCAGTTCCTTATCGTCTGCACTCTTCAGAATATCTCCATCACGGAATCCAATCTGCTGAGCTGTTTCATTGAACTTCATACCATAGGTCATGTCTTTCAAGGCGATGTAAGAATCTCCCCATGTATAAAGAATCATCGAATAGATAAACAAAGCCAGCAGGAAGTTCATCAATACACCTCCCACCATCACCAGCAATCGCTGCCATGCCGGTTTGGAGCGGAACTCCCAAGGCTGAGCAGGCTGTTTCATTTGCTCGGTATCCATCGATTCATCAATCATACCCGAGATCTTGCAATATCCCCCTAGCGGCAACCATCCTACTCCATATTCCGTATCACTGTTCTTTGGCTTAAACTTAAACAGTGAAAACCAAGGATCAAAAAAGATATAAAACTTCTCTACTCGTATTTTAAAAAGACGCGCAAAGAAAAAGTGTCCTCCTTCATGTATAATCACCAGCAACGACAAGCTGAGAATAAGCTGAAGGGCACGAATCAAAAATGTTTCCATCTAAAGTCTACTTTTCTATTTTGTAATGTTAATATATTCTGTTACTTCATTCCATTTATTACCATCTCAGCTGCAATACGACGTGTTTCTGCATCAGTCGAAACATAATCTTCGTAAGTAGGTGCAGCAATGAAAGGAACACGCTGCATCGTTTTTTCTATTACATCACTCATACCTAAGAATGATATCTGGTCTTTCAAGAACGATGCAACAACAACTTCATTTGCAGCATTGACAATGCAAGGCATATTACCACCCTGATGCAAAGCTTCATAAGCTAAAGCTAAATTGCGGAAGCGTTTGGTATCCGGAGCCTCAAAAGTCAAGCTGTTACATTTCATAAAGTCCAAACGGTCGAAAGAGAACGTATGCGCTGAGGATATGAAAATGCATATTGTATAGGCAGGCGCATATCAGGAACTCCCAATTGAGCTTTCACTGCACCATCTTCAAACTCAACCATCGAATGTATCACAGATTGAGGATGAACAACGACTTCTATCTGTTCTGGGCGTACACCAAACAACCATTTTGCCTCTATTACTTCAAACCCCTTATTCATCATCGAAGCAGAGTCGATTGTGATTTTCGCTCCCATACTCCAGTTGGGATGCTTTAATGCCTGTTCCTTAGTAACCGTCTGCAACTGCTCCATCGTAAACGTACGGAACGGACCTCCTGAAGCGGTGAGAATAATCTTTTCCAACGGATTATTCATTTCCAGACATTGGAATATAGCCGAATGCTCTGAATCGACAGGTAATATAGGAGTATGATACTCGTTTGCCAAAGTATTGATCAGCTCACCAGCAACAACCATTGTTTCCTTATTTGCAAGTGCGATAATCTTTCCGGCACGAATCGCGCTCATCGTCGGACGCAATCCGGCATATCCAATCATAGCCGTCAACACAATATCTATCGGCTGTGACTCTACAACCTGGCAAATAGCATCTGCTCCGGCATAGACTTTTATAGGCAAATCAGACAATGCTTCCTTCAGCTGCAAATATTTGTCTTCGTTAGCAATAACAACAGCTTCAGGACGAAACTTCCGTGCCTGTTCGATAAGCAAATCGACTTTATTATTAGCAGTCAACACATAAGCTTCATATAAATCGGGATGTTCCTCTATCACTTGTAAAGCCTGCGTCCCGATAGAACCAGTAGAACCTAATATTGCTATTTGTTTCTTCATAATTAAAATACCACGTACTTTTCTGGATTAATAGGATTTCCCTTATGCCATAATTCAAAATGCAGATGAGGCTGATTATCTTCTGTTTCCGACTGTCCTATTAAAGCAATCACCTCTCCACCTTTGACTTTTTCACCCTCGTGTTTCATCAGTGAACCACAATGTTTATATACAGAAATAAAATTCTGCGGATGCTGTATCTGTATTACATACCCCCACTCTGCCGTATAAGCAGACATGATAACAGTACCATCGAGGGTAGCAAGAATACTTTCATTAGACTTGCTGTCAAATCGATCCCGAAATGACGCTTCTCCGGACTAAATCCCGCAGACATCACACCACGCAACGGGCGGTAAAATATCAATCCCGCAGCATCGCGCACATCAGTTACAGCTGTCAGATATATCTTTCTTTTTCTTCATACTGCTTACGAAACTCCTCTTCTTCTTTAGAACGCTCCATCAGTTTTCAGCACGAAGATCGGTCAGCGAATCAATAGACTGAACGTATCTGCCTTAACTTGTCCACTCAAGATATCCTGAATATTCATCACATAACGCTC
>ENA-OQHA01000127-OQHA01000127.1-human-gut-metagenome-genome-assembly--contig:-NODE-127-length-40266-cov-4.299061_pt1 | contig 40266 bp, 50 predicted proteins | sample MGYA00242558_ERZ504707 | MGnify/ENA primary metagenome ERZ504707 (study PRJEB26092, sample SAMD00036197) | human gut metagenome | host: Homo sapiens | study: EMG produced TPA metagenomics assembly of... | reverse complement strand
CCTACAAGGAGGACATCGAGGGTCTGGCCGACGTCATCGCCAAGGCCGAAGCCGCCGCCCCGGACCAGCCGAAGCTCATCAAGGTCCACTCCCTGATCGCCTGGCCGACCCCGGGCAAGACCAACGACCCGTCCTCCCACGGCTCCAAGCTGGGCGCCGAGGCCGTCGCCGGCCTCAAGAAGCTCCTCGGCTACGACCCGGAGGAGTCCTTCCACGTTGACGAAGAGGCCCTCGCCCACGCCCGCAAGGTCGCCGAGCGCGGTCTCGAAGCCCACAAGGAATGGGACGAGAAGTACAACGCATGGCGCAAGGCCAACCCGGACAAGGCTGCCCTGTACGACCGCATCAAGCCGGCGAGCTTCCGGAAGGCTTCGACAAGGCCATCGACGACCTCGAGGCCACCTTCGAAGTCGGCAAGAACGTCGCCACCCGTGGCGCTTCCGGCTCCACTCTGAACGCCATCGCAGCCGTCATGCCGGAACTCTGGGGCGGCTCCGCCGACCTCGGCGGCTCCAACAAGACCGACCTCAAGGGCGCTGAGACCTTCGCCCCGGCTGAGTGCGCCACCAAGCAGTGGCCGAACTGCAGCAAGTACGGCCGTCAGCTCCACTTCGGCGTGCGCGAGTTCACCATGGGCACCATCACCAACGGCATCCTGCTGGCTCCCACACCCGTCCGTACGGCGGCACCTTCTTCATGTTCTCCGATTACGAGCGTTCCGCCGTGCGTCTGGCCGCCCTCATGCAGATTCCGAACCTGTACGTGTGGTCCCACGACTCCGTCGCAGTCGGCGAAGATGGCCCGACCCACCAGCCGGTGGAGCATCTGGCTTCCTTCCGCGCCATCCCGCAGCTCGAGGTCGCTCGTCCGGCCGACGCTTACGAGACCGCTGAAGCCTACCGTTACTTCTTCGAGAAGAAGAACACCCTGCCGACCGCTATGGTTCTGACCCGTCAGGGCGTCCCGGTTCTCGCCGAGACCGCTGAGAAGGCCAAGGACGGCGTGAAGAAGGCGCTTACGTGCTCGTCGACACCGAGGGCACCCCGGACGTCATCATCATGGCCACCGGTTCCGAAGTCCAGTGGGCTGTGTCCGCTGCCAAGACCCTGGCCGGCGAGGCATCAAGGCCCGCGTCGTGTCCGTGCCGTGCGTGGAATGGTTCGAGGAGCAGGACGCCGAATACAAGGAGGCCGTGCTTCCGGCCGCCGTCAAGGCCCGCGTCTCCGTCGAGGCCGGCGTTGCCATGCCGTGGTACAAGTACCTCGGCTCCTACGGCAAGCCGGTGTCCATCGAGCAGTTCGGCCTGCAGGGTGATGGCGCTCAGAACATGATCGATCTGGCATCACCGCCGAGCACGTTGTGGAAGCCGCCAAGGCCTCCATCGCGGAAGTCGAAGCCGCCAAGTGATGATACGGGGAGGGACACGACAGCATGTGCCCCTCCCCTTTCACCGATAAACAAGATTTGATCCAAAAAGGTATCAAGGAGAAAAAACAATGACTGAAGCAACTCAGCGCACCTCTGACTCCGGTGTCTCGATCTGGCTGGACGACCTGTCCCGCTCCCGCATCGAGTCCGGCTCTCTGCAGGATCTCATCGCCAACAAGAACGTTGTCGGCGTGACCACCAACCCGTCCATCTTCCAGAAGGCTCTGCACGAGGTCGGCCCGTACGATCCGCAGCTGAAGGAACTGGGCAAGGTCGACGTTGAGACCGCCGTGCGCGAGCTCACCACCACCGACGTGCGCAACGCCACCGACATCTTCCGTGAGGTTGCCGAGAAGTCCGATTTCGTTGACGGCCGCGTCTCCATCGAAGTGGATCCGCGTCTGGCTCACGAGACCGAGGCCACCGAGAAGCAGGCCGAGGAACTCTGGGCCAAGGTGAACCGTCCGAACGCCATGATCAAGATTCCGGCCACCCTCGAAGGCCTGCCGGCAATCACCGCCACCCTGGCCAAGGGCATCTCCGTGAACGTCACCCTGATCTTCTCCCTGGAGCGTTACGAGCAGGTCATCGACGCCTACATCGAGGGCATCGCCCAGCTGACGCCAACGGCCACGACCTGAAGCACATCGGCTCCGTCGCTTCCTTCTTCGTCTCCCGCGTGGACACCGCTGTGGACAAGCTGCTGGAAGCCAACGGCTCCGACGAAGCCAAGGCTCTCGAGGGCAAGGCCGCTGTGGCCAACGCTCGCCTGGCTTACGAGCTGTTCGAGAACAAGTTCGCCAACGATCCGCGTTGGGCTGCTCTTGAAGCCAAGGGCGCCAAGAAGCAGCGTCCGCTGTGGGCCTCCACCGGCACCAAGAACGCCGCCTACTCCGACTGCAAGTACGTCGACGAGCTCGTTGCTCCGTTCGTCGTCAACACCATGCCGGAGAAGACCCTGAACGCTCTCGCCGATCACGGCAATGGCGCTCCGTCCATCAAGGCACCTACGAAGAGTCCCACGCCATCATGAACAAGCTCGCCGATCTGGGCATCAACATCAAGGATGTCACCGACAAGCTGGAAGCTGACGGCGTCGCAGCCTTCATCAAGTCCTGGGACACCGTCCTCGCCGACGTCCAGGCTGGCATCGACCGCGTCAACGGCTGAATCATTCGCTGATACAGCACCGTTAAACGGATAAAAGCCGAGAGGTCTCCATCTTTTGATGGAGACCTCTTTTTCGTATGCCGAAATAATACGCGCAGAAGACATACGGAAAGACAAAAAGGCCGCGATATCAGATCGCGGCCATAATCGAAAGAAAAGCGAACCGAAAATCAAGCCTGCCAATACGTGCTGAAGAAGTCGCCGATTTCGCCGATGGTCTCCTTCAACATGCTGATGCGAGGCAGATAGACCACACGGAAGTGGTCCGGTTCCTGCCAGTTGAACGCACCGCCGTGGCTGATGAGGATATGCTTGTCATGCAGCAGGTCAAGCGCGAACTGCTCATCGGAATGGATGTTGAACTTCTTCACATCGATCTTCGGGAAGATGTAGAACGCCGCTTTCGGTTTGACCGCGGTGATGCCTGGAATATCGTTGAGCATGTTGTACACCAACTCGCGCTGATCGTAGATGCGGCCGCCGGGCACCAGATAATCCTTGACGCTTTGATGGCCGCCCAATGCGGTCTGCACCACCGACTGCGCAGGCACGTTCGAGCACATACGCATGTTGGCCAGCATGTTCAGACCCTCGATGTAATCCTTGGCGAGACGCTTGTTGCCGCTCAGCACCATCCAGCCGACACGCCAGCCGGCGATCATATGGGACTTCGACAATCCGGAGAACGTCACGCAGAACAGGTCAGGCGCAAGGGACGCGATGGAGATGTGCTCCAACCCATCCATGACCAGACGGTCGTAGATCTCATCCGAGAAGATCATGAGCTGGTGCTCTCGCGCAAGATCGACAATCTGCTGAAGCACTTCCTTCGGATACAGCGCGCCGGTCGGATTGTTCGGATTGATGATGACGATCGCCTTGGTCTTGTCGGTAATCTTGGAACGCATGTCGTCGATGTCCGGATACCATTCGGAATCCTCATCGCAGACGTAATGCACCGCGGTTCCGCCGGCCAGATTCACGCAAGCTGTCCACAGCGGATAATCCGGCGACGGCACGAGTACCTCGTCGCCGTTGTCCAGCAACGCGGATAAGGACAGGTTGATAAGTTCGCTGACGCCGTTGCCGGTGTAGATGTCGTCGATGGACACGTTGGGGATGTTCTTCAGCTGCGCATACTGCATGATGGCTTTGCGCGCGGAGAACAGGCCCTTCGACGGCGAATAGCTTCCGTGTCGGGCAGCTGCTGCGACATGTCGTAGACACTTCATCCGGCGTGCGGAAGCCGAACGGTGCCGGATTGCCGATATTGAGTTTCAGGATGTGCGTGCCGGCGGCCTCCATGCGCGCGGCCTCGTCGGCGACCGGTCCACGGACGTCGTACAGCACGTTGTCGAGCTTGTGGGATTTCGTAAAAGTGCGCATGGTTCTTCCTTCTGTCGGTTGCTCGGATGCATCGTCAACATGGTCGGGCTGTTCACCGGCAAAATCCGGCAAAATCGCGGCATGCTCTTCCATGGGAACATCCTTGCCCATCAGCCAATCCTCGTTGACCCGCAGATACGCGGCAAGGAAATGCGCGATATCGGCACGGGGAACGGTTTTGCCACTGACGTATTGGCTCATATGGCTTTTGCCGAGCTTGATATTGAACTTTTCCGCAGCATGAACGAAATCAATCTGTTTAAGCTCGCGTAATGCCATGGCATCATTCAATCTGGTCGAGAATGATTCCGTCATGCCTATCCTTCCAGTTCAATTTAAACAAAAGCTAGTTCAAAGAATAGCACGACAGGGCACCAAGAAAGACAAAGAGTTCAATTTTGGTGGATGTGTTTCATGCCGCTGCATGAATGAGTTCAATTCCGTGAAAAGACTCCATGTGGGGGGGTCGGTCAAAGCAGATTGTTCTCAACCATTGGGCCACGCCGTCATCATTGTTCGAAGGGCAGATCTCATCGGCGATTTTCAACACGTCGGGGTTCGCGTTGGCCACGGCCACTCCCCTGCCGGATTCACGAAGCATGGCGATGTCCACCAAATCGTCGCCGAATGAGACGGTCCGTGACAACGGCGTCGACATGCGATCGGCGAGGATGCTCAATGCATGCTCCTTATTGGCCTGCGGATTCATCAGCATCCACAGCGAGCTTCGGAGATATGCACGTCGAAATCGTCGGGGATGAGCCGTCCCACACGCTTCCACTGCTCCTCGTTCGGGAACAGGATCAGCTTGTCCGCGGTGCCGTCCGGAACGTCATCGAAATCCGTGTATCGCCAGGTCTGCGTCTTCCAGTATTTCGTGACGTCGAAATTCGTGTACCTGACATCATCCATGACGATGCCCACTTCCATGCCAGGCAGTTCCTCCAGCAGGTACTTGCAGACCTCGCAGGCCCTTTTCGAAGAGAATCCGATCTTCTGCAGATGTCCGTCCTTCGGCAGTGTCGGTGAGGTGAGCATATCGTAATCGGACGAGACGGGGTTGAAATCCAACAGCGCCCCGTTGAGATAGGCGACGGCGTCAACCGGAAGCTTCTGCACGAACGAGTAGCCGGTGCTGACCGGTCGCGCGGTCTCCACCACGAATTTGATGCCGGCGTCGTGCATGCGGTTGATGCTGTCAATGGATCGTTGCGTCAGGAAACGGTCCTCGAAGTCTTTCCGTCGTGCAGCAGTGTGCCGTCCAGATCGGCGACGACCATGGTCACGTCATCATAGGTGTTGTTTGTCGAAGTCATTTGAATCCTTTGCGGGAGCAATCTAGCCGGAGACAAGTTTGGCCCATGACCGTGAAGCCGGTCATGGGCCAAACCAAATTACGTCAATCAGATGAGGTTGAATTTCGTCATCAGACCGAGGGTGATGATGATGGCCACCCACAGCAGGGCGATGATGACGGTCCAACGGTTCAGGTTCTTTTCCGCGACACCGGAGGAACCCGCGTTCTGGGTGAGTCCGCCGCCGAACATGTCGGACAAGCCGCCGCCTTTACCCTTGTGCATAAGGATAAGCAAGGTGAGCAAGAGGCTGAGGATGACAAGAAGAATCTGCAGCACAAGCTTGACAGTAGCCATAGCGGACACGGGTGAACCTCCAGTTCGTAAACACTGTTTCTGATAATAGCGCATGGTGTTGAAAAAATCGAGCGTCCAACCATGCTTTTTAAAAGTTTTCAGGCGGTTGTTTCCAATGTCAGCTTGCAGATGCGTGTGAGTTCATCGACCTTCAACGCGGAGCCGCCGATCAGGAAGCCGTCCACATCCGGCTCGTTGATCAGTTCCACCGCGTTTTTCGAGGACACCGAACCGCCGTACAGGATTCGCACCGTTTCGCCGACCCGTGTTCCGAACGTATCGGACAGGTCGTTTCGGATCGCCCTGGCCGCGTCCTGTGCCGACTGAGGCGTAGCACCATGCCGGTGCCGATCGCCCATACCGGCTCGTACGCCACAATCAGCTTCGCGGCCTCCTCATCGGACAGGTCCCGCGTCACGTCGTGCACCTGGCCGACCGCGAAATCGAGCTCTATGCCTTTGCGCCGTTCCTCGTAGCTTTCTCCGACGCAAAGTATCGGCTGCATGCCGGCAGCAAGCACGGCCCTCACCTGGTCGACGATGTTCGCGTCGTCTTCGGGATGGTATTTGCGTCGTTCCGAATGGCCGACGATCACGTACGAGCAGCCGAGATGGGCGATCATATCGGCGGAGACGTCGCCGGTGAACGCTCCCTGCGAGGTGACTGAGACGGCTTGGGCTCCGTAGCGGATTTCAGATTGTCCGATTCGACGGCGACCTGCACGCTGCGGAGTGAGGTGAATGACGGCATCAATGCGATTTCGCAACGTTTGTAGTCGAAATGGACGGCCCGAAGATTCCATGCAAGCTGCTGTACGAAATACGTCGCTTCAAGATGATCGAAATTCATCTTCCAGTTTCCGGCCACCAAAGGAATCCGTTTCGGCCCCATAATATTCGTCGTCTCCCGTCCGTGCTCGTCAAAGCGAAAGGTCGTTCTTGTGACATTGTATGCGAAATACGCAAAAGGTGCTCCCCCACCCACTGATGAGGAAGCACCCCTTCATGATTCTGAGATCAGTCGAGCACCTTCAGGCCCGGCAGTTCCTTGCCCTCGAGGAACTCGAGGGAGGCGCCGCCACCGGTGGAGATGTGCGAGAAGCCATCCTCCGGGAAGCCGAGGTTGCGCACTGCGGAAGCGGAATCGCCACCACCGACGATGGTGAATGCGCCGGCAGCAGTGGCATCGACGAGAGCCTGGGCCACGGCCTTGGTGCCTTCAGCGAAGGTCGGGACCTCGAACACGCCCATCGGGCCGTTCCACACGACGGTCTTGGAATCGACGATCTTATCGTGGAAGAGCTTCTGGGATTCCGGACCGATGTCCAGACCCATCTTGTCGGCCGGAATGGCATCGGCGGCCACGACTTCCGGAGCGATGTCCTCATCGGATTTCGGGAAGACCGGGTTGATGACGACATCGGTCGGCAGCACGAGTTCGACGCCGTTCTTCTCGGCGCGCTCCATGTAGCCCTTGACGGTTTCGATCTGGTCCTCTTCCAGCAGGGAGGTACCGACCTCGTAGCCTTGGCCTTGAGGAAGGTGTACGCCATGCCACCGCCGATGACCAGACGGTTGGCCTTGTCCAGCAGGTTGTCGATCACGCCGAGTTTGTCGGAGACCTTGGAGCCGCCGAGCACGACGGTCAGCGGACGCTCCGGGTTCACGGTGGCGCGGGACAGTGCCCTGACTTCCTTCTCGACCAGCAGGCCAGCGGCGGCCGGCAGATCGGCGGCGACATCATAGTTGGAGCCCTGGGCGCGGTGCACGACACCGAAGCGTCGGAGACGAAGACCTCACCGAGAGCGGCGATCTTCTTGGCGTATGCGGCACGCTCCTCCGGATCCTTGCTGGTCTCCTCCGGGTTGAAACGCACGTTCTGCAGCAGCACGACGTCGCCATCGTTCATAGCGGCGACCTTGGCCTGGGCGTCCTCACCATAGGTGTCGGCAGCCAGCGGAACGGTGATGCCGAGCAGCTCGCCGAGACGGGCGGCGACCGGAGCCAGGGACAGTTCCGGAACGACCTTGCCCTTCGGACGGCCGAGATGAGCCATCAGAATGACCTTCGCACCCTGTTCGCGCAGAGCCTTGATGGTCGGCAGGGCGGCCTTGATACGACCATCATGGTGATCGTGGTGCCGTCCAGCGGAACGTTGAAATCGGCGCGAACCAGAACGCGCTTGCCCTTGAGATCTCCAAGATCCTTGAGTGTCTTCATGTATATCCTTTCCTAGCCGCTTGTAAGCGTGGAATGGCCATATTGCCACTTACGCATAATACAAGCCCAAACGAACAAAAACACCATACGACGGAAAAGTCGCATGGTGTTTTGTTTCCGGAAACGAAAATCAGCCGCTTGACGGCGTGCCTTCTCCGTTTTCTCAGCCAATTGCAGCAGTCGACGGATACGTCCGGCGATCGCGTCCTTGGTGATTGGCGGGTCGGCGAGACGGCCCAGCTGCTCAAGGGACGCGTCGGCATGGTCGAGTCGGAGCTGGCCGGCGGATTTAAGATTGTCCGGAACGTCGTCGCCGAGGATTTCAAAGGCCTGGCGGACTTATCGCAGGCTTCCGCGGCGGCCTTGGCGCTACGGCGCATGTTGGCGTCATCGAAGTTCGCCAGACGGTTCGCCTTGCCTCGGGCCTCTCCGTCGGAACGCTTTCCGGTCCATTCGCGGGCGGAATGAGGGGCGCCCATGAGGATGAGCATGCGTTCGATGGCATCGGGGTCGCGCAACGTCACACGTTCGGAGCTGCGCAGCTTACGCGGCTTGGCGGTGATGCCGAGACGACGCGCGGTGGAGACCAGCGCCAGCGCGGCCTCATGATTCGGACATACGATTTCGAGATAGCTGGCCTTGCCCGGGTCGGACAGGTGTCCGCCTGCGAGGAACGCGCCACGCCAGGCGGCCTTGATCTGGCGATCTTGCCGTTGATGATGTCGCCCGGCAGACCCAGCACCATGTTTTTGGTGTAACGGCTGTACAGGCCGGTCTGCAGCACCAGAGCCGCGCTGCCCTTGGGGACGCGGACTATGAAGCGCTGCACCACGCCGGTCGGCGTCTGCCTGGAAACGGGGGTAAGCGTGGCTTCGTGGCCGTACAGATTTCTGATGGTGTCCTGCAGCCATATGGCCGCGTCTTGGGAATCAAGCTGCGCCTGCACGAGAATGTGGTGATCCACCGAGTGCAAACCATTGCCGAATCGAATCATCGCAGTCGCCTGTGCCTTTTTGGCGATGGGCAACTCGTTGTCGATTGCGGCCAGCTCGCTTTTGACGTCATCCAGAAGAGCCAAGAGCCAACCTCCTACTTTCCTGTTCTTCCCTATAATTTCAGGCGAGTCGCGGACTCGACCCGCACTGCTACCGGCTTACTGTGATACCGAATAACTTGGACAAAGCCGGCAGCTTTTCTTTGTATTTGGATACTGTCTTCTCACAATGCGGTCATCAATCGGCCGAACGCTTGTCCAGCTCGCGGGCCGATACGGAGACCGTGAGACCACGTGCACGCAGGCGCTTGGCCAAGGCCTCGCTCATGGCCACGGAACGGTGCTGGCCGCCGGTGCATCCGAACGCGATGGTCACATAGTGCTTGTCTTCCTGCGCATAACCTTCGATGGCGATGGCGATGGCTTTCTCGTAGGCGTCAAGGAACTCCTCCGCGCCCTCGCTGGAGAGCACGTAGTCGCTGACCGGTTTGTCCTTGCCCGTCAGCGAACGAAGCTCCGGCACCCAGAACGGTTGGGAAGGAACCGGACGTCCGCCACGAAATCGGCGTCTATCGGAATGCCGTATTTGAATCCGAAACTGAAGATATGCACGGAAACCGTGGTCGGTCCGGAACCAAGCAGACCCTCGTACAGTTTCGTGGACAGCTGATGGATGCTCAATGCCGAGGTGTCGATGACGATGTCGGCGTGCTCTTTGAGGTTCTTCAGCAGGTCGCGTTCCTCAAGGATGCCGTCGATCAGACGATTGCCCTGCTGCAGCGGATGGGGCCTGCGCACGGATTCGTAGCGCTTGATGAGCACCTCGTTGCTGGCGTCGAGGAACAGGATGCGGGTCTTCACCCCAAGATCGTCCAGATGGCTCAGCACGGCGGACAGGTCGTCGAAATAGTCACGTGACCTCACGTCGATGACCGCGGCGAGTTTGTGGATGTTCGAACCGGAGCTGGTCATCATGTCCACCAGCGGGACAAGCAGTTTCGGCGGCATGTTGTCGACCACATACCAGCCCATGTCCTCGATGCTGTTGGCCGCGTGGGACCGGCCCGCGCCGCTCATGCCGGTGATGAGCAGCACTTCGAAGCCTGCGGCCGGAGAAGGCGCGCTCGTATGTCTGCCTGCCTGGTTGACGGCGTTGTTCTTTTCGTTCATCACAGGGCCTCCTTAAGCGCGGAGCGCATGGCATGCTCCAATGCTTCGACTTTCTGATGGCTGGTGGCTCGGTCGGCGGATCGTTGTCCCATATGCCGGTCATCAGCCAGACTTGAATCATGGCTTGGTACAGCAGCATCTCCTCGCCGCCGATGGCGGTGCCGCCGCATGACCTCCAGGCCTGCATGAGCTTGGTCGGGCGGGGATCATAGACCACGTCGAGTAGCGTGCCGTTCGTGACTATGCCGGCTGAGGCAAACGCTCGGCGATCGGATCGGCGGCAAGGCCGGGGATGGTGTTGATGACGACGTCGCATGGGACAGCAGATTCGCCGCATGGTCCATGGCGACGATGCTTATGGAGCCGACGCCATATGGCTTTCCGCCAATGGTTCAAGCGCCTCGTTCTTATCGGGATGGCGTGCCACGACGGTGACATGTCCAATGTGGGGCATCTCGGTGCAGGCCGCCAAAGCCGAGGTGGCGGTGTTGCCATTGCCGATGATCACCGCCTCGCCGTCTTGTCCAGAATCCATCCGCATGCCACGTGCCCGATACGAGTGCTCGAAGGCGAGCTCAATTCCCTTCACATCCGTGTTGTAGAGCCTGATCGCAGGGATGGCGGCGTTCTTATCGTTCGCGCCAGACCAGTCGAAGACGGCGGTGTTGGCCACCTTCAGCTCTTTCGCCCACGCGTTGCATGGCACGCCATATGGCTGGATGGTCTTCTTCAACGGCATGGTCAGGCTCAGTCCCGCCCAGCTGGAATCAAGCGACTCCAAAAAATCCTCAAGCTCCGTCTCGCCGACCTCGTGCCTGCCATACGACCAGCTGTCAAGTCCTAGAGCTCGATAGGCCGCATTATGCAATACAGGGGAAAGCGAATGCGCGATGGGTTTGCCAAGGACCGCGCACCGATGGTCCACCTCGGTCATGTTCCCTCCCTTACTCTCACCATTCATCATGCTAGCAACGCAGAAGCGATTGCTCGTTACAGATTCTATTTCTTTTCATCTTTCGGACTGTTTCCATCCGATTTCACTGTTCGGAGGGCATCCTCCGCCTTCGAAGCAATGTCAACGGACGAATGCAATGCCTGGTAAATGTTCTCGGCCTTGGCATGGCCGATGCCTTTGACCTGTTCGAAATCCTCCACGCTCGCCTCACGCATGGCGCGTACGGAGCCGAAATGGTTGAGAAGCCGTTTCTGATAGCTTCGCCGATGCCGGGAATGTCGTCCAAAGCGGAACGCAAAGCTCCTTTGCGTCTGGTCTGACGATGGTAGGTGATGGCGAAACGATGCGATTCGTCACGCACCCGCTGCAGCAGATACATGCCTTCGGATTGTCGCTTGAGGATGATCGGATAGTCGTCATCCGGCACCCAAACCTCCTCAAGACGCTTCGCCAATCCGCAGACGGCCACATCGTCCACGCCGCAGTCGGCAAGCGCCTTGGCCGCCGCCATCACCTGCGGTTTGCCGCCATCGACCACGACAGATTCGGCTTATAGGCGAATGGCGACGGTTGGTGTTCTGCTGCACGGCATCCGTTTCAGGACCATTCGTGCCATCCGACCTATCATTTTGCGTGGCCATCCGACGCTCGTTGTCCATGCTTTCCCCGGAATCGCCGGCGATGTTGCCATGGCGGAAACGACGGGTCAACGTCTCATACAATGCGCTCAAATCATCCAACGCGCCCTGCCCGTCCGCACCTCGGATGGCGAAACGGCGGTACTCCGACTTTTTCGCGATCGCGTCTTCGAACACCACCATGGACGCTACCTGGAATGCGCCGCCGACTGTGTTGGAAATGTCGTAGCATTCAATGCGCAACGGCGCCTGTTCAAGCCCAAGAGCCTTCGCCACATCGTTCATCGCATCGGAACGTGCGCCCATATCGCTGATACGGCTCATCTTGCTGCGTGCAACGCCTGCTTGGCATTGTCGTTGGCACGGTCCATAAGCTGTTTCTTGTCGCCTCTGCTGGCTACACGGATGGTGACGGCCGCTCCACGCAATCCGCTTAGCCATTGCTCAAGCCCTGCGCTGCGCGACGGTTCGATTGGAACGATCACCTCACGGGGAACAGGCGCGATTGGAGCCAGCAGGTCGGCACGTCCCGTCTGCTCCTGACGTTCGTTGCGTTCCTTCGTGGCCTGCGCACGGGCGATAGCATCCGTTGCGGTCACGATCTGTGTCGAACCGATCGCATTGCGCTGCTCGGTCACGACGGTCGAATCGGAGACGGCCGCGCTCTCCCCCGTGGTTTCCGAATATACCTGAGTGATCAGATCGGCGATCAACTCCGCGTCGCTCACATCTTCGACTCGCTCCACACTCCAGTTACGTTCGCCGCGAATTGATCCGGACCGCACGAAGAACGCGTGCACGCTGGCTTCAAGCTCGTCGGACGCGATGCCGAACACGTCGGCGTCGACATCCGAATCGAACACGACGGCGTTCTGCTGGACCACGGTCCCGAGCATTTTGATCTGATCGCGCAGCCGGGCCGCCTTCTCGAATTCCAGTTCGGCGCTCGCCTGCTTCATGTCGCGGGTCAGTTGGGCGATATACGATTTGCCGATTCGGCCGGTCATCACGCCGACAAGCTGCTCGCACATCCTGCGATGCTCGTCAGCGCCGATACGGTTCACGCATGGAGCAGAGCATTTGCCGATCGATGCCAACAGGCATGGACGGCCCGTCAACTGCGCCTTGTGGAACACGTTCTTCGAGCATGTGCGCACGGGAAACGTCTTCAGCAACGCGTCGAGGCTGTGCCGAAGATCCCATACCTTGGCGTACGGGCCGAAATATCTGGTATCGCGACGTTTGCGGCTGCGAGTCACCCATACGCGTGGGATGCGTTCGCCTGATGAGATGGCCAGATACGGGTAGGTCTTGTCATCGCGGAACACCACGTTGAATCGTGGGTCGAACTCCTTGATCCACGTGTATTCGAGTGTGAGCGACTCCAGTTCCGTACCCACTACCGTCCATTCGAGGCTGCGAGCCGTCAACACCATGGTCTGGGTGCGTGGATGCAGCTGGTAGAGCGGCTGGAAGTAGTTCGTCAGCCGGTTGCGCAGGTTCTTGGCCTTGCAACGTAGATGACGCGCCCCTCGCCGTCACGCCACTTGTATACGCCCGGCTGCGCGGGAATGTCGGAGGTTTTCGGACGGAACAGGTCGCGAGTATCCCCCAACAGGGGCGCGCCGTTCTTGTTCACTCCCCTGCCGTCGGATTGGGTGCCGGCGTCCGATACTGCGGTTTCCCGTAACGCATCCGCCGTTTTGCGCCACACGTCCGGACTGTGTCGTTCGAAATCAGTCACAGCATATCCCTAAGGAACTTGCCCGTCCACGACTGTTCGCATTGCGCGACCTGCTCCGGCGTGCCTTCGGTGACGATGGTGCCGCCGCCGTCACCGCCTTCCGGCCCCAGATCGATGATCCAATCCGCGGATTTGACCACGTCGAGATTGTGCTCGATGACGATGACGGCGTTGCCCTTGTCCACCAATCCCTGCAATACGAGCAGCAGTTTGCGCACGTCCTCGAAATGCAGGCCGGTGGTCGGCTCGTCGAGGATGTACACGGTTTTGCCGGTGGAACGCCGTTGGAGTTCCGTCGCGAGTTTCACGCGCTGCGATTCGCCGCCGGACAGCGTCGGCGCGGCTGGCCGAGCCGGATATAGCCGAGACCGACCTGCACCAGGGTGTCCAGGTAACGCGAGATGGACGGGTACGCCTTGAAGAACTGCGCGGCCTCCTCGATGGGCATGTTCAGCACGTCGGCGACCGATTTGCCGTTGTACTTCACTTCGAGAGTCTCGCGATTGTAGCGCTGGCCGTGGCATTCCTCGCAGTCCACGTACACGTCCGGCAGGAAGTTCATTTCGATTTTCAATGTGCCGTCGCCGTGGCATGCCTCGCAGCGGCCTCCCTTGACGTTGAACGAGAACCGTCCGGGACCATAGCCGCGCACCTGCGCTTCGGGCGTCTTGGCGAACAGCGTGCGGATTTTGTCCCATACTCCCGTATAGGTGGCGGGATTGGAACGCGGAGTGCGGCCGATCGGATTCTGGTCGACGTGGATCACCTTGTCGCACTGGTCCACGCCTTCCACGCGCGTGTGCTTGCCGGGCACGATGCGCGCGCCGTTCAGCTTGTCCGCAAGCACCGGATAAAGGATCTGGTTGACCAGCGTGGATTTGCCGGAACCGGACACGCCCGTCACGCAGGTGAACACGCCCAGCGGGAAATTGACGTTCAGGTTCTTGAGGTTGTTCTCGCGGGCTCCGACCACGCGCAGCTGCTTGGTCTTATGCGTCTTGCGGCGTGCGGCGGGCACTTCGATCTTCCGTCGGCCGGCGATGTAGTCGCCGGTGATGGAGCGTGGCGCTTCGGTGATTTTTCTGGCGGGGCCGGAATACACGACCTCGCCGCCATGTTCGCCGGCGCCCGGACCGATGTCGATGACCCAGTCCGCGTTTCTGATGGTGTCCTCGTCATGTTCGACGACGATCAGCGTGTTGCCGAGGTCGCGCAAATGATGCAATGTGCCGATCAGCCGTTCGTTGTCACGCTGATGCAGGCCGATGGATGGTTCGTCCAGCACATACATGACGCCCACCAGGCCGGAGCCGATCTGGGTGGCCAGTCGGATGCGCTGCGCCTCGCCGCCCGACAGGGTCTTCGCCGCACGCGACAACGTCAGATAGTTCAGGCCGACATCGTTGAGGAAGCCGAGTCGTGCGCGGATCTCCTTGACGACTTCGCCGGCTATCTGCGCGGCCGAGCCTTCGAGTTCTAGGCCGTTGATCCATGCGAGGCTCCGTTCGGCGGACATGTCGCACACGTCCGCGATGGACTCGTCGCCCACGGTGACGGCAAGCACTTCCGGACGCAGACGCCGCCCATGGCACGCCTGGCATGGCACCTCGCGCATGTACGACTCGTAATACTGCTTCATCTGGTCGGAATCGGTCTCGTCATGCCGGCGCATCAACGTGCGCACCACGCCTTCGAAACCGGTGGAATACTCGCGCATGCGACCCCAACGGTTGCGGTACGAGACCTGCACCTTGAAATCACGGCCATACATGATGGCGTCGCGCGCGTCCTTGGGCAGATCCTTCCAAGGCGTGTCCAGGTCGAAGCCCATCTCATCGCCGAGTCCCTCAAGCACATGGCGGTAGTATTCGCCGGTGCCTTTGGTCATGCCCACGGTTCGATGGCGTTCTCGTTCAGCGTCTTGTCCGGATCGGGAATGACCAGTTCGGGGTCGATTTCCAGCTTGTATCCGATACCCGTGCATTCAGGCAGGCGCCATACGGCGCGTTGAAGGAGAAGGTGCGCGGTTCGATCTCGTCGAGTTCCAGCTGATGGCCGTTCGGGCAGGCGCGTTTCTCGGAGAACGGCTTGCGACGGTCCGGATCCTTCTCGTCCAAATCGACGAAATCGGCGACGACCACGCCTTTGGAAAGCTTCAACGCCGTTCGATGGAATCGGTCAGACGCTGGCGGATACCGTCCTTGACCACCAGACGATCCACCACCACTTCGATGGTGTGCTTCTTCTGCTTGGCGAGCTTGATGTCATCGGACAATTGCCGCATCTCACCGTCGATCAGCGCACGTGCGTAACCATCGCCACGCAGCAGTTCGAGCAGATCCTCGAATTCGCCCTTGCGGCCGCGCACGACCGGCGCGAGAATCTGGAAACGCGTGCGTTCCGGATACTTCAGCAACGTGTCCACCATCTGCTGCGGTGTTTGCGCGCTTACCAGGGCGCCGCATTCCGGACAATGCGGAATGCCGGTGCGGGCGAACAGCAGTCGCAGATAATCATAGATCTCGGTGATTGTGCCGACCGTCGAACGCGGATTGCGGTTCGTGGTCTTCTGGTCGATCGAAACCGCGGGGCTCAGCCCTCGATGAAGTCGACGTCCGGCTTGTCCATCTGCCCCAGAAACTGGCGCGCGTACGCCGACAGCGATTCGACATACCTGCGCTGGCCCTCGGCGAACAGCGTATCGAACGCCAACGAGGATTTGCCCGAACCCGACAGGCCGGTGAACACCACCATGCGGTTGCGAGGAAACTCCAAGTCCACGTTCTTGAGATTGTGCTCGCGACGCCTTGGATGGTGATTTTGAGGTCGTTGTAGTGGGTGAGGTCTGCTATGAGTGAGTCGCCTGTTGTTTTCATGGGGGCTTTTTTGATTTCGCGTGTGAGGAATGCGTCGCTGGTGAGTACGCGTTCGACCACGACTTCGTTGTGTGTCGTGTTGTTGCGTTTGGTTGTCATGGTGTTCTTCCGCTTGGTGTTGCCTGTTCTGTTGTATAGGATAGCGTATTTTTGTTGTGGTTTCGAACAGGTGTTCTATTTGGTGTTGTTTGGTATGTCGTTGCCGGGTATGTCGATTGGCCAGTGGTGTTGGTCGTGCAGGATGGTTGTGGCGTCGCGTATGGGGATGCGTTCCTGTTCGATGCGTAGGTATTGGATGTCTGTTCCTGTGCAGAGTGTTTCGTAGAGTTTGCGTTCTTCGGTGGTGAGTCCGGGTGTGGGTTGTGGGGTTTGTGTGGTGAGGGGTTTGTTTTTGGCGTCGAGTTGGGTGCCGTATTGTTCGTATGTCCGGTATGCGGTGGTGTCCATCAGTATGGATGTGCATGGGATGCCGGTGGCGCGTAGTTTGGAGAGGATGTCGAGTCCGTTGCGTCCATGTCGCCCCAGTAGATGATGTTGGGGATGGTGGTGAGCCATGGCAGGAGTGTTGTGATGTGTGATGTTGCGGCGTATCCGTTGCCGAGGATGCAGATGGCGTGTTCGACGGTGGGCATGGCCTGGTAGGTGTCTTTGTTTTCGATGATGATGGCGTGTTCGATGTCGGTTGGCTGGTTGCGGACCCATGGTTGGGTGACGATGAGGTCGGGTTGGTCGTGGTGTTCGGCGTCCATGAGGCGTAGTCGGAGTTCGTTCGGGCGTTCCTGGAAGGTGAGGTTGTCTTGTCCGGTGAGCTGGCATATCGCTTTGCGGCGTTGGGAGTTGGGTGTGCCGAGCCATTTGGCGCTGAATCCTGGGATGGGCGCCATGCGTGGGGTCATGGTGTGGCAGTCGTGGTTTGCGAAGTAGTGGGCGGCTTGGATGACGAGGTGGAAGTCGGTGTCGTCGTGGTCTTTGAGGGTTTTGGCGACGTTCATGGCGTTCGCCGGTTCGAGGCCGAATTCTTTGGCGAGCGCGCTCATGCGGTCGTGTTCGCGTAGGTAGCGTTCGCGGGTTTGTTTGGTGGCGATGCGGAGGGCGGTGTCGAGGTCGGGTATGGTCACGGAGTCGATGAGCGGGCTTTTTTGTTGGATGAGTCCGCTGGAGACGATTTTGGTTTTCTCGCTGGTTTCGCAGTGGTGTTGCCGCGCCCAGTCGCGGATGGTTTCGTTTTGGGCGCGGATTTGGTTGTAGTGCTGCTCCAGTTCGGCTTGTTTGGGCAGTCGGATGGTTTTGCGCAGCGGCCAGGATTCGTCGGTGTCGTACATGTGCCTGGTGAGGTGGGCGTCGACGTATTCGTCGAGTTTCCGGCGGATGTCCGTTTCGCCTGTGGTGTCTCTGGCCGCTGCCATATTATGCCTCCGTCGCGGGTTGCGTCTGCTCGACGGTGGCGTCTTGTGTTTCGGCTTGCGTTGCCGGCTCGCGGTCGAGCTCCTGCAGGTACGAGTTGCCGGTTGCGGGATCCTTGTATGCCACGTACGCTTTGTCTGCGATGCTGAGGATCTCGGCGGTTTTGCTTTCCGGCGCGGATACGATGATCTGGAAGCCGAGGCGCGGCAGCACGGTCAGGGCGCGTTTCGTGTAGCGTCCGTCGGCTTTGATGAGGGCTTCGTCCAGGAACAGCGTGGTGTAGGTGGGCTTGCCGGTCAGGTCGCCGCCGAGCAGGTAGATCAGGGCCGCGCCGTAGACGAACGAGGTGAGTTCCTGCAACGCGCCGCCGGACTTGCCGCCGGTGGAGCTGATGCGTTCGTCGGGCAGATCGTTATGGTGCACGATCGCGTAGAACGAGCTGCGCACGCGTGGATCGAGGTTGCGCGCACCGTATTCCTTGATGCCGTTCGTGTCGCGGATCTGGCCGAGTTCCGCCTGGAGCCTGCCGATGAACGTTTCGCAGCCTGCGAACGCCTTGCGCGTCTCCATGGGATTGCTGCGCGCGTTGCGTGTCCAATCGTCGAGCTTCGACATGATGCGGCCCAACGAGGATTTGAACTGCCGGTCGATCGGGTGGAAGTCCACGTGGAGCGAGAGCCTGCCGCCGCGGGGGCCGAACTGTTGGCCTTTGAGCATGCCGTTGATGCGGTCGAGCTGCTCCCTGACGTTCTCCTCGTCGGTGTTGAACGCGCGGTTGAGCTGTTGGAAGCTCATATACAGCTTTTCGACGCTGTTCGCATACTCCTCGTCGGTCGCGGCGCGGGTGACGAGCATGTTGAGGTTCTTGAGCTCGTCAAGGAAATACGGATAGTCCTCCACGCTCGCCATGACGGTGTCGCCCTCCGTGGAATGGTGCTTCAGATAGTCGCCCATGGCGCGTTCCGTGTCGGCGCGCAATTGGACGGCACGCTCGTCGATCTGCTGGAGTCTCGCACGCACGGTGTTGCCGATTCTGCGCAGCACGCGCATGTCGAACGGCGCCGTCCCCTCGCGTCGAAACCGCCGGCGATGCGTTGCGGCCGTTCCTGCGGACGCGACGTGTCGAAACAGGTCTCATACGTGTCGGCCAGCAGATTCGACACCATGTCGGGCAATGCGGCATCGTCGAAATCGGAGTCGCCATGCATGTCGAGCCATGCCTGTTCGGCCTGGACGGCATGCTGCGCGTTTTCCAATTCCGCTTCGGCACGGTACCTGTTCTTGGCCTCGTCGTCCTTCTGCCGTAGCAGCTGTTTCAACTCGTCCTGCAATTGTGCCAGTTCCGGATCGCTTTCGATCCGTTCGATCTGCAGACGGATCCGTTCCGCCTTCGTCTCGAGCCCGTCCACGTCGATCTTGCCCCATGGCAGATCCGCGACGGTCAATGCGAGCTCATGCTCGTCCTGCAGCAGAGTCATGGCGTTGGCCATCTGCCTGCCGCGGCGGTCGGCGTCCTCCAACGCCCGTTCCGCCCCGTCAAGCTGGCGTTCCAATTCGGCCAGATACCGTTCGTTCACGAAGCCGATGACCTGACGCAGGCCTTTGACGCCATGGAAGCCACGGTCGCCGGATTTGATCTGCCCGTCGACCTGCACCTGCCGTTCGGCCCGGTCCATGTCGTCGATCGCCTCCACGCAACGCGCGTCGAACCGTTGCGACGCGGTCTGCTCCTTCAACCATCCGACGAATGGCGAATCCTCCTTGTACCGCAGCTTCGACGACATCCACCCTCGTTGCAGGCCGAATCGTATTGCGCGTCGGTATCGACGAAACGCCAGGCACGCCGCGTCATACGCGTCGGATCGATCGCGCTGACCTTCGCGGCGAACCCTGCTCATGCCGCTTGTCCACGAGAATGGTCTGCGCGATGGGCGCGTACGTGACGTCCATCGCCAGACGCCATTGCTCGTCCCCCTCGTCCACGTCCATCAGTTCGGCCACGTACGGCAGTTCCGTCTCGTCCAAGCCCGTCGCCCGTGCGATGAGCGTGCGCGCATGGTCCATGTCGTCGCTGATGCGCGTCCTGTGTTCGATCTTGCGCCGGTAATCCTGCCTCAACAGGTCGCGTTCGCCCTGCCGGGCGTGACGTTCCACCACTATCCGCTGGTATTCGGATCGCGCGTCTTCCAAACGCTTGTCGTACGTGTCGAGCGACAAGGCGAGCGCGGCGCGTTTGGCGTTCCATGTCTGCTCGTCGGCGGGGAGTCTGCCTTCGACGCGTTCGAACCGTTCGGCGATGGCGTGCCGTTGTCTGCGCGCCTCGTCGGCGTCCTGGCGTGCTGCGTCGAAGTCCTCGCCGAGTTGCTGCAGCTGCCGACCGTCGAGTGCCGTTCGATGCGTTCTTTGACGGCTTCGATTTGCGTGTCGAGTTCGTCGATGCGCTGCTGAGACCGGTCGATGGCGTCCTGGGATTCCTTGGCTTTGCGTTGCGCCGATGGCAGTCCGGCGCGTACTTCGCTGGCCATGCGCGACCATGTCCATGCGGCGAGCGTCGTCTCGCCTTGCTCGCGGTCGGGGTCGATGGGCGTGTATTCGCGGCGTTCGCTGGCTTGTTTGGCGTATTCGCCGTAGCGGGCTTGTATGTCCTGCAGGATGGCGACGCGTTCCATTTTGTCTTCCATGCTGTGGAAGTTCTCACTGAACCGGTTGTAGTCGTCGACGGTTTCGCGGGCGAGCCGGATGGATTCGGGCACGTCGAGCACGCCCTGTTTGAAGATGTCGTCGAGTTTGGAGGGCGCGTCGGCGGATTGGATCTTGTGCAGGAGCTGCATGCTTCGGCGCTTAGGCCATGTCCTGCCAGATGGAGCGTGGAACGCCTGCGCGTTGACGTGCGTCGTGCATCCTGGGTAGGTCTGTTCCATCAGTCCTCGCGTGAATGACGTGTCGCGGTGCCGGTCCATGAGGCGCGGGTCGATGGTCTGGTTCCAGGTGACGTATTGGCGGCGCAGTCCGTCCGGCCCGTCGCCTGCGGTCAGGTAGAGGAATTTTGCGCAGGACAACAGTCCTCCGTCGCTGCGGTTCGCGTATGTGTCGACGATCGCGCCCCAGATGTTCTGCGGGGTGCCGTCCGCGTCCCTGCCGCGCAGGAAGATCGGGGTCTCACCGTTTTCGCCGTCGCTGATGCCGATCATGCCGCGCAGGTACGTGTAGTCGTTGCGTTCCGAACGTCCCGAATTCGACGCCTTATTGTAGGGGGTGCCGGATGGGTAGAGCAGCGAGATCTGCGCGTCGACGAGCGTGGATTTGCCCGATTCGCTCGCGCCGGCGAGCAGGGTCACCGGCATCGCATCGTCCATGGACGGGCGGAACACGTGGTAGCCGCCGTAGGAGCCCCAGTTGACGATCTGCCGGCTTTGCAGCATCCAACGGTCGGAAACGATTTTCATGCCGTCTTCCATCAGTGTTCCCCTCCATCAAAAGCGTCATCGGCCGAATCGAAATCGAACGCGTCCTGCTCGACGCCGGACGAAACCGTCCCGGTCGAATCGGAAGTATCGCCACCATCCGCGCCGATGGACGAATCGTCATAACCATCGCCATCCGCGTCTTTCATACCATCGCCGTCCGTATCATCGGAGCCGAGCCACCGGTCGGCGAGCTTCTGGTCGAGCACCATCGGCACCAATGGCGTGAGCACGTACATGTTCTCGTCCCCCGTTTCCGCGAGATACCCGTAGGTGCGCATGCGCGAGATGACGGACGTGATCTTCTTCGCCGTGCCCTCCTCGTCGTTGCTGGCCGTGAGGAAGCCCGCTCCCGTGGCGAGCAGCGCGCGGATGTCGTCGAAGCTGATGAGCCAGTCGCCCGGCTTCGTCTTCTGGTTCTCGTACTCCAGCACCTTGATGCGCAGGGCCGCGAGCGTGGCGGCCTCCTCGCGGGTGAGGCTCACACGCGTCTTCAACGAGCGGATGTTCGTCTCCGCGTCCGTGACCGGCGACGCGTACATGATCCGGTATTTCGTGTTGTCGACCAGTCTGAGCATGTCGTTGTTCAACGACCGTTCCACGGCCTCACGGTACTGGCACGCCCTGTCGTACAGGCTGCCGCCGATGTAGCGTTCGCGTTTCAGCGCGATCGCGGCCATACGCGCCTCAAGAGGCATGTCTCCCGTATCCCCGTCGAACAATGCCGGCCTGTCCCTCGTCATATCCGGCCCTTCGGACGGCATGCCGGATTCCGGGCCTGTCTCCTCTTCGATGCCGATGCCAGTGTCGAATCCGTCGGTGTTGTCCGTCATGCTCATCCCTCCTCGATGATCTCGTCAAGCGCCGCCTCGGTGGTGAGGATCGGCCTGGTGCGCCACACGCGCTCGCCTCCGTCGATGGATACGCAATGCCATGCCACGGTTGCCGGTCCGTCCTGCGTGCGTAGGGCGCTTAGGAAGCCGATCAGCTCGCTTTCGCGCCGTTCCTCCCGGGGCAGCCGGTTGAAGCTCGCCGCGAAATCCACGAACCTGCCGTCCGCCGTTTTGACCGGATCGCGCCTGATGAGTCCGATCATGTGCGTCAGCCGCGGGCCGCACATCTCGACCATGGCCTTCAGGTCCGGCGCGTCGACGTTCGTCGAAGGCGCGTCGTCCAATCCGGCCGTGGCCGCGCGCGCCATCGATTTCGCGGGCCTGGACGGCAATGCCTGGAATTGCGCCGTGCCGGTGTCCGTACGGTATGGGCGTTCGTCCGAGCCGGGGTGCGTCTTCGCGTCGTCGCTGGCCCGCACGAACAGTCTGTGGAGCTTGTCGAGCATGGTGCGGTAATGCGTGTCGGTCTGCTGGCGCACCAGACGCTCACCGCCTCGTCGGATATGCGGATCTGCCGGCGCACGTCCTCGATGCCCTCGTAGATGCGTTTGAGTTCGGCGCGTACCTGGGCGAGCAGGATGCCGGGCTCGCCCTCGAGATACGGGTTCTGGCGATGTCTCGCACCGCCTCGTCGATTTCGCGGCGTCCCTCGTCAGTGACGATCACCTGGAACGCGTCCTCGAAACGCCGGCCGCTGTCGGATTCGTGGAACGACCTGTGGTATTCGTCATGGTAGGTGCCGAGCGCCTGCTCCACGCTGACTGGAGCCCGACTGCATGCTTCGGCGCAGATTGTCGCCGTTGTCGCGTTCCTCGAGCGCCAGTTCGCGCAGGTCGATCGGCACGCCGCGCAGCGTGTTGTGGATGACGCCGATGATGTCGCCGACCTGCTGCGAGGTGAGCTTGTCCAACGTGTCGCTGTGCTTCAATTCGTCGATCTGCTTTTGCCGCTCCTCGATGTCGCGTTCGAGCAGGCGGATGCGTTCGCGGGGGTCGGCGGTCAGCTGCATGCGCGCATGCTCGATCTCCATGATGATGCTGTTGGCCTGCGCGCCGGACAGCGCTTTCGTGGTGTCCTCGAGCCGGTCGAGCGCCTCGATCGCACGGTGGGCGCGCGCGTGAGACGGTACAGGTAGCGGTGCGATGCGACGTCGAGCGAATTGGCGAGCCAAGCGTAGTCGCCCTCGCCTTCCTTCGTCAGCTGCTGCAGGATCGTGTGCGCGGCTTCCGCGGACGTCTGCCCTTCCTTGGGCGTGTAATCGCCCGTTTCCGCAAGTCGGGTCAGACTGCGGGAGAACCGTTCCTCGACGATCTCGCGTGGCAGCTCGCCGGTGAGCGGGTCGAACGTGGAGCGCAGCAGCGCGACGTACAGCATGGAATTGCCGCGCAGCAGCAATCGCAGCACCCCGGTCTCATACACGGGCCGGAGCCGTTCCATTTCCCGTCTTACATCCGCCAACGGCGTCCCGTCCTTCCCTTAGCCACAAGTTTCCCGATGCGCATCCATTGTAAGATAGCATGTCCGTTTTCCCGTGATCGCGGCGGGAAAACCGTCCGGCGCGAACGTCATTTGAAGATGACGTAGCGGCACAGCAGGAAGCCCCAGACCGCCTGCATGCCCATGGTGACGATCTTGACCGCCATGGTGGGCCAGCCGAGCAGTCCGGGGATCCAGGCCATCATCAGGTTGGAGAACAGCAGGTTCCAGCAGTACATGGCCACGAACATGGCTATCGAACGCGCGTAGTTCGACGAGGATTTGAATGTGACGTTGCGGTTCATGACGTAGTTGAATGAGCCGGAGCAGAAGACGGCCACGGCATTCGCCAGACGGAACGGCAGGCCGGCCAGCTGAAGCACGGCGAACACGCCGAATTCCACGAAGGTCTGCATGGCCGAAACGCCGCCATAGCTGAACAATTGTCTGACGATGCCGTTTTTCGGTTTTCCGTCCGTCGGCATGCGGTCTCCTCCCGGTCGTCTCAAACGCTACGGCTGGAAAGCATAGTCACACATGTGGCTACGGACGCGCCGGAGGCGTTTCGGCCCGGCGGAATGAAAAAACGGAAGGACGCCCCTTCCGGAGTTTCCGGAAGAGGCGTCCCCCACGTTTTCGGATCGTGTCCGCTCAGATGCTCATCGCCATGAGCTGGGCCGCATACTCCTCCACAAGCTCGCTGTCGCGCTCCGTCCAGGAATGGCTGGCGGAATCGTCCGGCACGAAAGTGGTGTCGATGTCGATGTTCTCGTTCATTTCCTTAATACCTCCGTTCGTCCCACTTGCCCCCGGCGACATTGCCGACTTTCATGGAACAGGCAAAAGTCTGGACCATAAACGCGTTCGATGCAAGAGCGTGTTCACATCGTGGTCAAACGTTTTTCCTCCACGAGTACATGCCGTGTCTCCGGCGTGAAGACGATACGATGGAGGCATCCCTGCCACCAACCAAAGGAGGACGATGATGAGCGACGAACGCAATGAGGCCGAACCGATCGAACTGGGATACATCGAGGACCTCGGGGACATGATTTCCGTTCAGGAGGGGTCCACCGTGTCCCGCACCGTCATGCAGAAGGCCGGAGGCAACGTGGTGCTGTTCTCCTTCGACACGGGCGAGGAGCTCAGCGAGCATACGGCCGCGATGCCGGTGTTCGTGCAGACGCTGAAGGGACGGCTTAAGGTGACGGGCAACGGCAGGACCGTGGAGCTTGTTCCGGGAGGCCTGGCCTACTTTCCCACCCGCATCCCGCACGCGATATACGCCGAGGAGCCGTCCGTCATGATGCTGACGATGGTCACGCCGGCACGCGACAACATCGGCGACTGAAAAAAACAAGACCGCCGGCATCGGATTCCATTGGATTCGCCGGTGCCGGCGACTGCCGGAAATACAAGAAAAGCTCCCTCCCGGGAGCTTTCGTTTTGCGGAGCGGACAACGGGACTCGGACCCGCGGTCTCAACCTTGGCAAGGTTGCGCTTTACCAACTAAGCTATGTCCGCATGTTTTCCACCTTGGTGGGCAACGAGTTGAAAATATACAGGAGCGTCCGCCATCGCGCAAGCCCGGCGTGTCGCGTTTTTGCGGCGCCGGACTCGCGGCAGCTCCGCACGACGGTCAGACATAGTCGTACGGCATGCGCTTTTTAACGCGCCAGAACACGATAAGCGCGATGCCGAGCAGCAGCGCGTAGAAGCCACGGTCCGTCCACAATCCGTAGACCGCGCAATACAACACCAACGCGCGTAACGTATAGAACACGATCCTGCGCATGCCGGAACGCTCCCTGGTCTCCACCGTCATGCGCGTGAAACCGCCGCCCAACGTGCGGCCGGCGCGCCTCCACGGAATGATCCCTTCGAACAGGACGAACATGACGATGGTGGCCACGGCGGAGACGGCCGCATTGACGTTGTTCGCGCGGTTCACATCGAACAGCACGCCAACCAGATAGATAAGCGCCGTGACGGACAGCGACGCCGTTTCGACAAGGAACAGGTCGATCGCGAGCGCCACGCAGCGGCGCACGAAGCCTGGCTCGGTGGTGATGGCGTCTTCGTCGATGCGCTGTTGGGGTAGGAAGTGGGCGACAATGCTTCCCATGGCGTAGCGAGTATGCCGCCGAGGGTGTTGGTGATGAGGTCGTCGACGTCGAATAGGCGGTAGGCGCATGGATAGATGCCCCAGATGCCGGTCAGCTGGGTGGTTTCGATGAGCAGCGAGGTGAGGAACATGGCCGACAACGCCGTGGCGAATTTCCAGCGGAAGACGCGTTTCATGAAGTAGCCGAGCGGTAGGAAGAACACGACGTTCATGGCCAGTTGCATGACGCCTGTGATGCCGTCGGTTCGGATGTCGTGGATGAATTCGAATGGGTTGAGTTGTGGCCTGAGATGGTGGGCGGCGCAGTAGGTGGCCGGGTTTTCTGGCATTGGTACATGGTGAAGCATGCGAGCGCGATGAGGTAGAGCACCACGAGATATGCGGTTAGTGCGGAGGTGAAGCGTAGCCGGTTGTCGCGGTGGTAGAGCAGTGCGAGCACGGGCAGGGTGAGTAGGAGTGAGAGGAATGGCCAGATTGCGATGGCGAGCGCGAATGGCTTGCTGAAGTAGAGGACGTATGACATGGCCGGTTTCCTTTGCTGGGCGTGTGGGATGCGCGTGGTGTGTGCGTGGGTTTCGTTTCCGTTGTTGGTTCAACGGTAGTACGGCTGGTCGTGTCCGTGGCATCGTCCGTCGTATTCATTCCTTGGCGTAAATGTTGGGGTGACTCATCCTCTGGTATGAGATGGCCCGGCGTGTTTCTTCGTGTCTTTTTCCTCTTGCTTTTTCCGTTGGATTGCTTGGCGTCTGATCCGCGCGGAACCGATTTCGGACATCGTCTTCGCCGTCACCGCGGGAATCCTGTTCATGGCGTTCACGCCGAAACTGCTCAGCGAATAACGGAAGCTCCCGCCTTCCACGCGGAAGGCGTGAAAGGCGGGAGCTCTTATGGGAAGACTAAGGCGGATTTTAAATCCGAGGAATAGTCACCTTTTTGGCACCGGTCATGTAATGCCAGAAATCTTCCGTCCCCGGAATAAGGTCATGCAGAACGCCTGATGTTTTTTCGACCGCTACGCTCGGTGTGCCCGGCACCGGATGGTCATCTGTTGAAGACGCGAAATCGAGTCCGATGATCCACGCATCGGCACTCTCCGCGGCACCAATCGCCTTCATTCCAGGATATTCGGCGAGAACGAGATTGATGGCATCGGCCAATATCATCTGACCCTCCTTGCAGCATTCCAGTACTGATTCGTCGGATTCGGCTTTATACGCTTTATACGCGTCAAAACGTCACCGTCCATATTCAAATACCATGAGTCGTTTGCCGATCTCGTTTGCGGAGCGGGGGAATCATTCCGCCTGTTTGACGCGTTCCATCGTAGTATCCGTTGAAGGGCGTTCTTGTTGGTCTTGGTATCCATTCCTCTTATCACGTTTCCGCTGTATGCTTTAGGGAAAGCTGTTATGCGGGAGGATCATGCGGACCACGAAAAGCAAGAAACCCATCACCGTCGTATCGGTATGCGTCGCCGCCGTGGCATGCGCTGTCGGCGCGTACCGGTTCGTCTACCTGCCACTCCGGCCTGCCGATGTCAGTCATGCTCGGATCAGCATCAACGCGACAGGCAAGTTCGACAAGTCCCAGATCGATGACGTGGTAAAGGCGGACCTTGCCAGGCTGAAATCCTGGAACGGTTGCCGCGTGGATGCGTCCGATATGACGCAAAGCGTTCGGCCGCGCTGCTTGCAGCCGAACACGACGTCACGGCTTCCGGTGGCAGTTCTTCGATTTCCGCGGCCATTGACGAATACGGGATGGACAATGTGATTTACCTCTCCAATGACATCTCTTGCCATGCCGGCTCGCAGAACTCGTCCCAAGATGGCTGGGGAAGCTGGTACGTGTGGAATCCCGGTTCCGCGCGGGCGGAACACGGATGGATCTTCATCGACGAGGGATATTAAAAAGTTCAACGGAATACCGTGCACCATGCCATGATGTCGAAACCATACGATGACGATTGGCTTTAGTACAGCATTGATAAAAAGCGGGCCTACGCGTCCTGATCACGCGGAACGCAAACCAGCTTTCGATGGCATAGGCATCGCTTGGCTTATCTGACTACTTGGTCGAGGAACCACTCGTCATGACTGGCCGATTTTCCATCCGTTGCGTTCGCGAGCGTATGTGCTTTGCACGGATTGATGCCGCTATACCCGTGCGGACCTGCAGTCGTGCGACTCCGGCCAATCAGTCAAGGATGATGCCGGCTTCACTCATCTGCCGACGGGCTGCGATACCGAGTTCCTCACTGACCGGTTCGGTCAGGTTTTCGATGACATGCACTTCGAAACCCAGCTTCTTCGCGTCGAGAGCGGTCTCCTTGACGCAATGCGATTCGGCCAGTCCGACCACATCGACCCGTGTGATGCCCGCGGTCTTCAACCCGTTGGCGAGTGTCCTGCCCGCGGCCATGGCGGTGGAGACTTCCTCACGGGTGGGAATGCGGTCGGTGTTGTCCTCAAAGCCTTCGAAGCCGGAATATGAGGGGGAATACTGGCCCTTCTTGAAATGATGTTCGATGTTCAATGCGGCGATGGCGGGATGCAGTTCGGCATTGGCGGTTCCGGCCTTGCCGTGCACCGGCCAGGTATCCACAAAATCAGGATGCTCGGACCAGTGGGTCCCCGGCTCGATATGCCAATCCTGCGTGGTCGCGATATATGCGTATTCGCTCCGACGCGCGTTCACATAATCCGCGATACGTTCGGCGACCGCATTGCCTCCCTGCACGCCCAGTTCACCTCCTTCGCAGACGTCGGCTGCACATCCACCACAATCAAAGCCCTTGCCATGCTTCTTCCCTCCTGAAAGGTTCCGAAACCACTGTAGCGAATCGATCACGTGATTGGATAATTCGTTTCATCCACAACGTCGTCGTGATATATGCGCCTTTCCCCACGGCCCATCCTATAATCTGAAGAGACGATGACACGTAGGAAAATATGAGACCGGTGGAGCCGTTGCGCGTATCGAGCTATGCCACCGGTCTGTAGGTCGGTTCTGCCGAATATGGAAGTGTGGTTTTGTTAAAAAGCATGGATGATCTGATTGTGTCGGGGCTGCGCATCGATTGGAATATGCTGACTGATTCATACGTCAGTCGAATTCCCTCATTGCGTTCAATTGACGAACTTGAATTCCACAAGAATGTCACCTTTCTGGTAGGCGAGAACGGTAGCAGCAAATCAACCTTGCTGGAAGGCATCGCCGTCGCCTGCGGCTTCAACGCGGAAGGCGGCACGCGCAACTACCGTTTCAGCACATACGATGACACGTCGGATCTCGCCAAGGCGATGACGATATACCGGCAGTATGCGATCGGCCCATCAAGCTTCTTCCTGCGCGCGGAAAGTTTTTTCACGCTGGCGACACAGGCTCGTGAATACAGTCGCGGATATGGCGACATGTCCCGTTTGCACGAGATGTCGCATGGCGAAGGATTCCTGGAGATACTCCTGTCCCACACGGGAAAGGGTCTCTATCTTATGGACGAACCCGAATCCGCGCTCTCGATACAGCGGCAATTGACTCTGCTGGAGCACATGTACCGAATGGCAAACGACGGATCGCAATTCATCGTCGCGACCCATTCGCCGATTCTGCTCGGTCTGCCGGATGCGGAAATCCTGTCATTCGACGAAAACGGCGTCCATCCCTGCGATTATGAGGATACGGACAGCTATCAAATCACCAGGGTCTTCATCAACCACCGCGAATCACTGCTCCGGCATCTGCTTGGAAATGAAACGTGAGATGAGGTGAAACGGTTGCGGGTGTTCGCTATGATGTTCGATTGGCGTTTGAAGGAACACGAAAGACTAGAGGTATCACGGCATGGCGATTGAGGCGCAGGGACTTGAGATTCAGATCGGCGCGCGCACGTTGCTGCATCCCACCAACTTCCACGTTGCCAAGGGAGACAAGATCGGTCTGGTCGGCCGCAACGGCGCCGGCAAGACCACGCTGACCCGTGTGATCACCGGCGATATGCTGCCGACCGCCGGCAAGGTACGTGTCTCCGGCAAACTCGGCTATCTGCCACAGGACACGCATGCCGCAGACCCGGAGCAGACCGCACTGGACCGCATGATGAGCGCGCGCGACATCGCTTCGATCATCAAACGCATACGCAAGGCCGAAAAGGACATGACCGATCCGGATCCGGATGTCATGACCAAGGCGATGAACCGCTACGACAAGGCCATGCAGGATTTCGAAAAGGCCGGAGGCTATGCCGCACAGTCCGAAGCGACCGCGATGGCGGCCAGTCTCGGCCTGCCGCAGGACGTGATGGGCCAGCAGTTGGGTACGCTTTCCGGCGGTCAACGCCGCCGTATCGAACTGGCGCGCATCCTGTTCTCCGATGCGGATACGCTGATCCTTGACGAGCCGACCAACCATTTGGACGCGGATTCCATCGAATGGCTGCGCGGCTATCTGAAAAAATACGAGGGCGGTTTCCTGGTCATCTCCCACTCCACCGAACTGCTTGACGAAGTGGTGAACAAGGTGTGGCATCTGGACGCACAGCTCGGCCAGATCGACATGTACTCGCTCGGCTGGAAGGCCTACCTGACCAACGCGTGGTCGACGAGGAACGTCGCCGCCGCGAACGTGAAGTCGCAGAGAAGAAGGCCGAACGTCTGATGCAGCAGGGCATCCGCCTGCACGCGAAAGCCACCAAGCCGTGGCCGCGCAGAACATGATGCGCGCGCGGAGAAACTGCTGGAGAACACGTCCGAAGCACAGAAGAAGGAGAAGGTGGCGGACATCCGCTTCCCCGAGCCGGCACCTTGCGGACGTACGCCGATCATGGCGAAGGACATCTCCAAAGCGTATGGTTCGAACATCGTGTTCGCAGGCGTGAATCTGGCGATCGACAAAGGTTCACGTGTGGTGATTCTGGGCTATAACGGCGCGGGCAAGACCACCACGCTGCGTCTGCTCGCCCATCTGGAGGATCCCGACACCGGATCCGTGGAATATGGACATGGCTGCAAAATCGGCTATTTCGCACAGGAACACGACACATTGGACCTTGACGCCACCGTGTTGCAGAATCTGATTCACGTGGCACCGGAACTTGACGACACACAGGCACGTTCCATCCTTGGGTCGTTCCTGTTCTCCGGCGATGACGCGCTGAAACCGGCACGAGTGCTTTCCGGCGGCGAGAAGACCCGTCTGGCGTTGGCCACGCTGGTGACGAGCCGCGCGAACGTGCTACTGCTTGATGAACCGACCAACAATCTGGATCCGGCGTCCCGCGACGAGATTTTGAAGGCCATCGCCAAATACGAGGGCGCGATTGTGCTGGTCACCCACGACGAGGGCGCGGTCGAGGCGTTGAATCCGGAACGCGTGCTGCTCATGCCCGACGGCGACGAGGACCTGTGGAACGACTCCTACCTGGATCTGGTGGCCGAGGAATAATCCCACTTCCACCATTTCCGGCACGCATATGGAAAGCGGACGAATCAGATCGTCCGGGCTTCCCATATTGAACGGTTCCTGTTACGCGGGAACCGGTTACGCGTGCACGTGTTTGGCGCTGTAGATGTCCGGCTCGACGTAGATCTCGAAATTGTACCAGGGCAACGCGGTGCGCACGGCCTTCTCGATCTTGTCGACGGTTTCCACGTCATAGTCGCGGTCGAGCTTGCTGGTCTGCACTTTGACGCACAGGAGGATGTCGTCCTCCGACATGTGCACGGTCTGCATGTTCAGCAATCGTTCGACGCCCGGCGTGGTGGTAACCGCCTCGACGATCTTCCCGCGCGTATCGGAATCCACGGCCTCGCCGATGAGCAGCGAACCGGATTTGAACGCCAGTAGAAGCGAGCCGACGATCAGGACCAGGCCGACCATAAGACCGCCCAACGCGTCGAACACCTCGTCGTCGAGCGCGATAGCAAGACCGATGCCGAGGCCTGCGAACGCCAGGCCGATCAGGGCGAGCGTGTCCTCCATGATCACCGAAGCCAGTTCGGCGGACTTGGTGCGTCTCCAGAAACGGAACACGCCCATATGCTTCGTGTTCGTGCGTTCCATACGCTCGTTGGCTTCCTTGATGCTCTGGTGCAGGCCGAATCCTTCCAGCATGCGCTGATGACGACCACGATGAACGCGACAAGCAGTTCCATCCTGTTCACGTCACACAATGCCGGATCGGCGCTGATCGCGACAAGCTTCTTCACGGCCTCGGACGTCGAGAAGAATCCACCGACAAAGAACAGCAGCGTGGCCACGACGAACGAAGCAAGATATTTGGCGCGATACAGGCCGAACGGATGGTCGCCGTCCGTCTTGCGCTTGGAGAAACGTCCACCCACCATCAATACGATTTCGTTGGAGCAGTCGGCGATGGAATGTACCGACTCGGAAAGCATGGCGGACGATCCGGTGAAGAACGCCGCGCACAGTTTCGCGATGGCGACGCCGATGTTCGCACCCAACGCCGCCTTGACGCTGCGCCTGATGTTCGGCTTCCCGCACCTCCCCCATGTTGTTCGTGGTCGTACTGTCGCCTGCGGGATCGCGCGATTCGCTCATTGCCTTCCATTCTCGAATGTGTAACGGATAACATCATCCATTCAAGCACGAATACTGGCCGAGAAGCCGTGTGCGCCCGTGTTTCGAGACGTGCGTGTAACCTTCACTAGGTATTTGTCGCTTTCCCAAAAAGGGGTATTCAATGGCATACTCGCATAACGCGCCGTTCCGCGCCGACGTGGTCGGCTCCTATCTCCGCCCGGCCGAGCTCAAGGCCGCGCGTGAGGATTTCGCCGCCGGCAAAATCGATGCCGCAGCGCTCAAGGCGGTCGAGGACAAGGCCATCACCGAACTCGTCGCCAAGCAGAAGGCCGCCGGCCTGCATGTGATCACCGACGGCGAATTCCGCCGCGGCTGGTGGCATTTCGACTTCATGTGGGGCTTCAACGGCGTGGACCATGCCGCCGCAGCCCACCGCGTCGCCTTCCACGACGAGGTGACCCCGGCCGACACCGCCACCGTGACCGGAAGAATCTCCGGCGAGAACCATCCGTTCGTCGAACATTTCAAGTTCGTCAAGCAGTTCGAGGACGAGAACACCGTGGCCCGCCAGACCATGCCCTCCCCCGCGCAGACCCGCTTCGTGCTCACCGGCAACGCGGCCGCCTACCCGTATGACGAGTTCTACAAGAACGACGACGAGCTGACCGCCGACATCGTCGCCGCCTACCGCCAGGTCATCGCCGACCTGTATGCCGCCGGCTGCCGCAACGTGCAGTTCGACGACTGCACCTGGACCCGCCTGTGCGATGCGAGCGTACGCGAACGTCTCGGCTGGAGCGACGAGGACGCGCTACGCCTGCAGCAGGAGAACCTCGACGTCATCAACGCCGTGATCGCCGACCAGCCGGACGACCTGGTCATCAACACCCACGTGTGCCGCGGCAACTTCCACTCCACCTGGCTTTCCTCCGGAGCTACGCGCCGGTCGCGGCCAAACTGTTCGGCGAGGAGAACGTGGACGCCTACTACCTCGAGTTCGACGACGACCGTTCCGGCGATTTCGCGCCGCTCGCCGAAGTCTCCGGCGACAAGAAGGTCGTGCTCGGCCTGATCACCTCCAAGAAGCCCGACCTTGAGGATCCGGACACCATCAAGCCCGCATCCAGGAAGCCGCCCAGTACATTCCGCTCGACCGCCTGTGCCTGTCCACCCAGTGCGGCTTCGCCTCCACCCAGGAAGCAACAAGCTCACCGAAGACCAGCAGTGGGCCAAGATCGCACTCGTCCAATCCATCGCCAAGGACGTGTGGGGCGAGTAAACACAGCACGCCATCCACAATCAGCTATAAGGAAGGGCTATCCGTCTTGTTCGGCGGATAGCCCTTTGTTTGTTTGCCGGCGTTTTTAACGGGCAGGTCAGCCCTTCACAGCCTCATCGATGCAACGAATCGCGTTCAACGTACGCGGATAGCCGATATACGGCATGCACTGCGAGACCACCGCGATTAGAAACGCCTTCTCATTGCCAACGACCATATTCGCCTTGGCATGCGCCGTAAGCTGCGGTTCGCAACCACCCTGCGCGGCCAGGAAACACAACGTGACCATTTCGCGCTCGCGGGTGTCGAGTCCGCCGCGAGTGTAGTAGTCGCCGAAGCAGTTGTCGGCCAGCCACTTGTTGATGTGCCGGGTCTCCTCCGGTCCGGATTGCGCGAATCCGCGCATGTTCTCGCCGAAGATCTCGACCTGCTTGTCCTCTCCGGCCTGCGCGCGGGTCTCCGACGTGGTCGTGCCCTGCGGCTCCAGCGGCAGATGCACGTTCGCGGCTCCAAGGAAAACGTTGAGCTTCTTCAGGAACGGCAGGGTTCTCCCGAATCCGCAGTATGCGGTGGCTTGGTAGATCATCTCCTTGATGGCCACGGACGTCAGTCCTGTCTCGTAGGCGACCGGCAGCATCATTCGAACGCGTCGAGACCTGGCAGCCGACCAGAGCGGCGAGAATAGCCAGGGAGCGGGTCTGGTCGTCCAGATCGGGATGGTTCGCGCCCGGCTCGTTCACCACTTCCCCGTAAGCGAAGTCGGAAAACAGCTTGACATATTCCGGATCGGTCTGCGACAGCGTCCTGTCGTTGTTCCAGAACGCGTTCATCTTCCTATGCAGTTCCTCGAACATGGCTTCCTTTCCGTTCGATGTCTTCGCGCCGCATGCCGCGTTCATTCTATCGTCGGAAATGTTGCGTGCGGATAGCGGCCATCGTCGTCTGAATGTTCAGCGTGCGATCGCGCCCTTGCCGGGCTGTTTCTTGACGTTTTCGATGACGTCTTTGTTTTCCTCGAGAATTCGGTTGGCCTCATCCTCGTGTCCTTCGGCGATGGCGCGCCAATAGAGCGATTTGAGCGACACGTACGCCTGCTGGATGCGCAGGGCCTCGGCTTTCGCGGCCAGACGCAGCGATTGCGCGTCGAGTAGTTCGATCTGCCGTCGGGCGCTTCCGGACCGTCGAAACGGTTCTTCAGGTATTCGCGCATCGATTCAAGCGCATGCCCGTCGCCGCCAGGCATGCGATGGTGGTCAGCGATTCGATGTCCTTGTCCGAATAGACTCGGTGGCCTGAACTCGGATCGCGGGCGATCGGATCGATGATGCCGATCTGCTCGTAATAACGCAACGTCGATTCGGGCAGTCCGGAAATCATGGACGCCTCACGGATCGAATGCCAGGTGGTCGTCGTATTGCTCATACCCCGCACTCTAAAAACTTAAAGTGCTCGAAGTCCATATTCCGGCGTGTCGTATTGGTCCGACGTCAAACGGCATTGAGCGGGCAATGGAAGAGCCGGTATCCGAAAAGTGGATCTGTCGCACGACTCCATTTTCATGTCCTTTTCGGCAATCGTGCGGCTTCGTCCGTCTGTATGGGAACCGACGGACGAAAAAGCCCACGCATGCTCAGGCGGCGGTGATCAGCTCCGAGGAATCCATGTCGAAATCGGCCATCGCGTAGGAGCGGATGGCGGGATCATCATACGTGTTCATGTAGTACGTGTTGGTCTTGGACGAATATCCGCTGGTGAACAGCGTGCGTTCGAACTGGCCGTTGCCCATCTTCGCCATGCCGTCAACCATCTGCACGGAACCAAGGGTGTGGAACAGGCGAGACACGTTGGCCGCCTCGCCTTCCTGCTGCGGATAATGCGTGTTGGCATAAGCCACACGCACGAAACGCGACGGGGAGCTCACATCGCCCGGAATGCCATGCATGCTCACACCCGCGCCCCAAGCGGACAGGGACGCCTTGCCCCACGTGGCCGGCTCGGCCATCTCGTTGCCGACGCACATGTAGTTGCGCAGATTCTCCATATGGAAGCCAAACGTCGGCTGGTTGGTCAGCACGTCTACGTCGTCATGGTGCACATGCATGCCGTCCGCCATCTGTTCGACGACGATGCTGCGCTCGCTGTCGCCGATGATCCAATGCAGCAGCGACTCCTGCTGGCCGGGCACGATCTGGGAGACGAGGGTCACGTTCTTCAACGCCTTCTCGACTTCGTCGACGGAATCGAAATTGCGTGCCACCCACAGCGGGAATTCGAAGGTCGCGACGTTGTCGGTGCCTTCGACCGGCTCATGCACGAACTCCGCGTAGCCGGGGAAATTCAATCCCGCGATGGCCAGACCATGCTCGTTGGCGCAGTCGAAATACATCGGACGGTCGGCCATGACCACGCCCACGCCGATCACCGCGTTCGGCGTGGCTTTGCCGCTCGCGCCGAACACGTTGTCGTAGTGGTAGCCGCGTGGAGTGGCCAGGATGCTTTCGCCGTATGAGAAGCTCCAGTCGAGGTTGCGGCCGAAATACATGTTTCCCTCTTCGTCGGAGAAACGAACGCCAGTGCACATGATGGACTTCCTTCCTTTGTTTGATTGACCCGGTGCGTTCATCATACGCATGGACGGCTGGACGAACCACGGTTTCCGCCGACGGATAAACATGAAGGGTGGCCAAAAATGCCAAGAGTCGTTGAAAATGAAAAAATCCCCTTGTTTCCAAGGGGATTTTTCGAATGGCTCCTGCGACTGGGCTTGAACCAGTGACCGTCCGATTAACAGTTAGAAAGTCTGATAGAATATCCCTTGGAACGATTGGGCAAAACGGCTTTATTTCAACGGTTTAACCTCACTTGAGGGTCACTTGACTATCACTTGCGGGTCAAATGGAAGTCTGAGAATGTCTGAGAATATAGAGGCAAGGAGGTAATCATGGTACGCAAAGCAAGAAACGGCATCGTCTACCCATATCGGGTTGAACGCCAGAAGAAACTAGCCAACGGAACCGTAAAAATCTACACCAGCTACGAGTTCAAGGTCGATGGCAAAACATACAGCTGCAAAAAATACGTTGACGCCAACAAGCGACTGACGGAACTACTACAGGAACGGGCCAGATTCGGCAGCACCAACAACAGCTCCATCACACTCGGAGCATACGCCGAACAATGGCTCGAACGCAGGGAACGCGACGCGGACCCGAAAACGTTCGCCAACTATCGAACCATCGTCCGCAAACACCTGCTCCCATACCACCGGCAGAAAATGGCGAGCCTGACCAGCGGAGCGTGCGACCGCATCGTCAACGGCCTCCGCATAACCAAGAAGGTCAACGGCAAAGAACAGCGGGTAAAAGCCAGCCTCAGCCTACGCAAGCAGGTACACACCACATTGAACCAGATATGCAAATCAGCGGTATCAGACCGCATCCTACCCACCAACGATGGGCGGCGTCCCAACCCCGAAGGACAAGGACATCAGCTTGGCGGACAGTCGCAAGAACGAAGCCAACGAACGTACCGCATTCACCGTGGATGAAGCCAAACGCATCCTGAAAGCAGCCAACGATCTAGGCGTGCGAAACGCCGCAAAGGAATGGTTCCGCCTGTGCACCGGCATGCGTCCAGGCGAAATACTCGGCGCATCCATCCAAGACCTCGAACTAGGCCAAATGAACGGCGTGCCATACGGCGAATACACCGTCAACTGGAAACTGGAAGAACTGAAGAAAGAGCATGGATGCGGCAATCCAGACAAGCATGGCGTCTATCCATGCGGATACAAGCGCGGAGCCGCATGCCCCCAATGGCGGTGGCGCATTCCAGACGGCTTCGACATGATCGAACTGACAGGCAGATGGTGCCTCACCCCACCGAAATCGAAGCGCGGCAGGAAAGTGCCGATCATCCCGGCATTGGCTCAAACACTCGAAGCGTACCTCGAAGCGACCGACGATATTCCGAACCCATATGGATTGCTGTTCCGGCATGATGACGGAACGCCCATCGAACCGGAGGAAGACCTTGAAAACTTCCGCCAACTCTTGGAGAACGCGGGCGTACCCAATGCGGAACATCGCAGCCGACACGAAACACGCCACACGGTCGTGACCATACTCATGAGCATGGGCGTGGATTATGGATTAGTGGAAGAAATCGTTGGACATTCCAGCCGCTTGATGGTGGAACACTACCGTCATGCCGGATTGAAGGAGCGGTTGACGGCGATGGAGACGATGAACGCGGCACTCAACCTGAAACAGTTGGAACCCGCAGAAAAACAGTCCTGAAACACGAAAAAGCCCCTCCCCCAGCGTGCGCTGAGAGAGGGGCAATTCAGACTCGCGGTAGCATGTCATACAATTTTTGAGTGTCCAATGTCACGCCATGCATTCGGCTGAAATCAGCCTCACCGCCGTGTATCCTGTCGGCCTTCACATCCTTCGTGAGCTCGCGCTTCCACTTCGTCCAAAAATCATCATGCTCTTTCTTGGTCATGATGATGATTCTACCGTGCGAAACACAAAAAGCCCCTCCCCCAGCGTAATCGCTGAGAGAGGGGCAAACTTGTACAGGACGTACTAGTTGGGCATAGTATTCTTACACTTCTCCAACATCATGTTAGAGGAATGAAAGGTTTCTACTCGGAATACCGTGCCTTCAACTCGCTGACGCCAATCAAAGCGCCAACCAGCACGGCCAGAGCGTTCAACGTGGTCACGATCTGGTCAACGCATGGAAGGTTCCATGCGGGGCCGACCACATGCACGAACACGGCCAAAGCGGGCAACGCGATAAGCGCCAACCACTTCAGCACCTTGTACGCCTTGTCCGGCAGGATGTACTTGTTTTCCTCGCCAGTTTCTTCCTGCGGCTTTTCGCCGTCATTCTGAGTCTCCTTGACTTCATCGACCATAGTTACTCCAATCACCAGTAGAGGGTTTCGCCCGGATAGATCAACGCCGGATTGCCGGAACGATAACCGTGGATGCTGCGCATGTTGACCCTGTAATATGCGGCGATGCCGCCGAGGGTGTCACCGGAACGGACGGTGTAACGATGCGTGCTGTACGTGTTGCTGACCGGCTGTCGAGCGACGCCGGTGCCACGACGGCAGACCGTCTCACCAGCGTAGATGATGTTCGGGTTGCCCGAACGATAACCCGTGTACTGGTTCCAGCTACCGCCATTACGTGCCGCGATGGTGCTAAGAGTGTCACCACTCTTGACGGTCACGCAGACGCTACCGCAGTTCGTGTTGGCCGGAGCGCTCACTGTCGAGCCTCCACCCAAACGCTGGTTAACTATCGCCATCACACGGTCATAGGCACCGCCAAGAGCCTGACGACGCTCATTGCCGTTGCCGTACACGCCGCGAATGACCTTCGTGGCCATGTCATTGTAGTCCGGCGTGGCAGTGACCTGCGGTCTGACCGGATCATGCCTCACCTCGGCATTGGTCTTACCCCTATCACCGTTCGCGATTTTCTGCCAAGCGTCACGCTCACCGAAGAACAGGTTCAAATCCAACGGGCCGACCCCGTTCAGATAGCCGGTAGACGCATACTGCACCATGCCCTCGCCCTTGCTTCCGGCATTCCACGGAGTGGACTGCCAGCCGGTCGCATTCATGGAAGCATACTGAGCCTTCCACAGCATGCAATGTGCGCGCACGTCGGACGGAATCTGATATACGGCACTGTCCTGCACGTACACGATGGGCCAGACCTTGGTACGCGAATACACCTGGTTGACCCACTGGCGCACCCAGTCGCCATTGCCCCAAGCTGCGTTCCCGTTGGACTCCCAATCCAACGCGAGCACGCACTGGCCCACATAGCCGCTGAACTGGTTGAGATAATGGTTGACCTCCGCTGTGACGTTGCCGCCGTCCGCGTAATGGTAGCCGCCGCAAGCCTTGCCGGTCTGACGCGCCCAATCGGTCTGGCTGCGCCAAGACGGATTCACGTAGCCGCCACCCTCCGTGATCTTCACGATGGCCGCGTCGGCGTCCACCACGCGCGTCACATCGGCGGACTGCCATCCACTCACGTCGATGACGTTCATGTTCGCGGACGCTATCGGCGCGATGCTACGCACAGCACCGCAGCCAACGCGGTCAACGGCTTGCCGATATGCCGACATGGACGCTTGTGCTTCGGCTTGCCTTTGTTGTTGAGGATGCCCACATCCTCTCCTTCCCGCCCCAAGTCAAGGGGCAAATAGAAAAGCCATCCCGAAGTGGGATGGCTTTAAAAATGATGTGAAAATCAACGCAAGTGCGCGTTGAGCAGCGCGACCGTCATGTCCTCCGTGACGTTGAGCTTCGCGGTCGTCACGCTGCTGGCCGCAAGCTTGTCGGTCGTGACTGCAAGAGCGGTGATGTTCCGCGCCTGCACGCTGTTCGCAGCCAATTTGTCGGCGGTCACAGCGTCGGCCACCACCTTGTCTGTCGTGACAGCGCCAGCCACGATGCCACCAGCCTGAATCTTGTGCGCGCCATGATTGGACACGATGACGAGCGCGAGCAGCAGCAGGTATATGCCGCCTACGATCGTGAGATGCGTCATTGCCGGTCCTCCAAGTATTTTTCTGCTGCTGCGACTATCCAGCAGTGCGCGTCCAATTTCTCCAATTTCGCCAATTCGTATCGGACGGCCTCACTGTGGTCGTGGCTTTGGTCACCGTAAATCAGTGAAATCAACGTGTTTTTTATGGTGTCCCTGCACAATTCGTCCAGCCGCCCGTCAAACCGTTCGGAACGTTCGCCGAGCTGCCTCGTCTTAGCGAAATGCTGGGAAAGCACGCTGTTATACGGCAAGCGCTCGGGATTGACGTGGG
>ENA-OQHA01000126-OQHA01000126.1-human-gut-metagenome-genome-assembly--contig:-NODE-126-length-40295-cov-3.251718_pt1 | contig 40295 bp, 42 predicted proteins | sample MGYA00242558_ERZ504707 | MGnify/ENA primary metagenome ERZ504707 (study PRJEB26092, sample SAMD00036197) | human gut metagenome | host: Homo sapiens | study: EMG produced TPA metagenomics assembly of... | reverse complement strand
AGGCAAAAGAGAATTCAAAAGCCGTATGAAAGAGACGAAATCTTACACGTTTCGAATCTCATGAAATCAAACCAGTCGTTTCTACAAAAAATCATAGAAGCTCCTTGACTACCAACATATTATTCCTGCATTCCTTCATAGGCTGCTTTCCGGAGCTCCCTTCTTTTCCATCAGAATTGTATTCCCAATACATAACGCCTTTCAGCCTTTCTGCTTGACAAAAGCACATTTGGCTGTAATGGAAGATGGATCTCATACGAACAAACCAACTTCCATCTTTATCAGCAAGGTAAGGGACTTTTGCAATCGAGTCCCAGCAGGTTTTGTAGTCTTGCTGCGCCATGATTGCATCGTAACTGATAAAATCAGACAATGGAGCAGCCGCATGTCCGTAGAAAGGAATACCCAATACCAGTTTTTCTACTGGAACTTCTTTCTGTATATGAGCCTCAACAGCCTCTTCACCGCATCCGTCTCCTACCAGTGGCGAACGGTAAAGAGCCGCATGATGATAAGGGGGACGGTTAATATCGTATACCATAACATTGACAAAATCTATATAAGGATCGATGGCTTTGAAGTCTATGTAATTGCCGTTATATACGGAAGCCAGTGTCAGGAGTTTGTCCGGACCGATTGCCTTTCGCAGGTCTCTCAGCAGCAACGTGTAATTTTGGGTATCGTCAGGAGAAGATGATATTCCTGCCGCACTGCTGGTAGGATATTCCCAGTCGATGTCAATACCATCCAGCTGAAACTGTTCGATTGCCCGCCGGCAATCGTTGGCAAACGACAGGCGGTATTGTTCGTTTGCAGCCATTTCACTGAATCTGCCACTTTCCCATCCGCCAACGGAAAGCAACACCTTCAGATGGGGAGCTTTTTGCTTGAGAGCCGTAATTTCAGACAGACGTCCTTCATTATCTATCTTGAGTTTGCTGAATGTAGAATCTACATGAGCGAATGCATAGTTTATGTGTGTCACAAGATCAGGGTCCGGAAGAGTTGCTCCATGCGATGTGACATATGCCAAAACAATCTTTTCATTTTTTGTGGAACAAGATTCCATCATACTTGCCATAACAGAAAGGCAGAGAAGAGTTATCAGTTGAAATATACTTTTCATATGTATAAACAGATTAAGATAAGTCAGTATAAAAAGCGCAAGAAGGTATAAGAAAAATTATAGAAGAGGATCCTGCGGATGCAGGCATCCTCTTCTACACGTCAGAACCGTTACATGATTATTGTCTGCTCAGTTCCTTTACATTGTATCCCGTTATCCGGATCACAGGAGAATTTCCCCGGGTATCAACATCTTTCCAACGGACAGATACCTCTTTCTGCTCACCGGGAAGCAGGGCAAAATAGTTGTCTTCATAGAGAATGGGCAGAAACTGGTCACCATCCTTGTCACCAACCACATTGATGCGGGTCATCAGTGCAGGTGTGGATGTGGGATTGGTCAGAGTGACTGTCGCTGTCCAGTTGCCTTCTTTATCCTGAGCCATCTTTGCCTGACAGTCGAGTGTCACTTCAGGCAGTTGCTTCAGAGCCTGATAATTGATTCCTTTCCGACTGGCGTGATAGAAATTGTCGGACAGGATCTTTCCGTCCTCCAGCAGCCACAGCTTGATGAAATAAACTTCCGGAAGCGTTTCGGGGAATTCCAGCTTGATGCACTTCTCTGTCGTATCCTCACGGCTGTCCACGGTCGTTTCTTTCTCCCAGGCTACACTGGCATCCATGTTCAGAATCTGTACCCGGGCTGTAAGATGACTGTGAGTGCCGGCGCTGTAGTTCACCACTTCCACTTCATCGGTGGCCGGATTCCACTGAATATGCAGGGGTTCCGATGCTTTCTTGATGGCAAAGTAGGCTGCCGTCGGCTCCAGATAATAGTCGTAAGTCTGCCATACCATGGAAGGCCAGCAGGGATGACTCATCCACATCAGCAATCCCATGCGATTCTTGCTCCGCGACTCAAACAGACTGCGGTGACCGTCGTAGTTCACCCACTGGGCCAGCTCCGTAAATTCCCGGGCACTCTGCGGCTTGCCATAACCTTCGGCTATGATTTCATTGAACGAAGCTGCTCCCTGTGCCCCCTGAAGAGTGTAGTCATGCATACCCCATTCATCCGACTGAGGCCAGATGCCTTCTTCAGAATAAGTCCGGCAGAAACCTTCGTAAGTCATCACGTTCGGCATACCGCGCTCACTGTGGAACTTGTCGTTTCCGGCAGGAAGTGTAAAATAGGTCTTGGCAGGAAGCATGCGGTAAGGACCGTGTCCGCTCACAACCTCATCGGCCGAACTCGGGATGTAGTGCAGCCCCGGATGTTCGTCACGCACGATGCTCCGCAAGGCCTTGTCGATGCGTTCCGGCGGGAAGCTTCGTTCCGTCCGCAATAGATACCGATGGAAGCATGGCTGCGGATGCGGCGTACGTAATCCTCGGCATTGGTGATGAACAGGTCAGGATAATAAGGATCGGGCCCGTCAGCAGGATTGGCCAGCCAGAAGTCCTGCCAGATCATGATACCGTGACGATCGCAAGCCTCATAGAGTTCTTCATCGCCAATCATGCCCACCCAGTTGCGCAGGATGTTCATGTTCATATCGGCATGATAAGCGACAGCTGCATCGTATTCACGTCCGCGGTAGTTCAGGTTCGACTCACTGAAACCCCAGTTGCCGCCGCGTCCGACGAAGCGCCGTCCGTTGATATACATATTCAGAATACCCTTGTCCTCATTGAAGGTCATCTGGCGGATACCGGTCTTGTAAGAAAGGCTGTCAGAAAGCTTTCCGTCGGTCTTGAACGTGAAAGCAGCATCATAGAGGTAAGGCTCACCATATCCGTTGGGCCACCACAGACGCGGATGTTCCATATTCAGCTGTCCGAAGCGTTCCGGAGTGAAAAGGATCTCTTTCTCTTCGCCGGCTTTCAGAGTAACCTCCTGGGCAAAACGGAGAGTACCGATACTTCCTTCCAGCACACCCTGAACTTCCTTGTCGCTATGGTTCTTCACGAAAGCATGAGCGGTAAGGCGCACGGAAGTAGTGTCCGGCAGAGGGAATACACTCTCTACCAGCGGATCACTGACGGTTACGTTACCGGTGCTTACAAGCTTCACATCGTTCCAGATACCGATATTTCTGCCGCGGACCGTAGGGATCCAGTCCCAGCCGATCGTTGCATGGAAGGTAGGATTGTCCGCTCCCAGGATTCCTCCGTTGAAGTCAGTGCTCTGCTTGTTCTTTTCCTTGACAGCTCCCAGGTGGCTGTTCTTCACGATCTCTACCGAAAGAACATTCTTTCCGGGAACAATCAGCTCCGTCACATCCAGTTTACCGCGGATGAACGCGCCTTCGATGTCGCCTGCTTTCCGGCCGTTCAGATAGACATGAGCCTTCCAGTTGATTCCGTCAAAGTTCAGGAACACCCGGTCTTTGATGAAACCTTCGGGAACCGTAAACTCGTTACGGTACCAGAAATTGGAATTGAAGAATGACTCTGATACATTCAGCTGGTTGGCCGAATAGTTCGGATCAGGCAGGGCACCGATGTTCTTGTAGCTGCTCAGCACGGTTCCCGGCACCGTAGCCGGAATCCATCCGTCGGTCTGGAAACCGGCAGAAGCGATTTCTTCTCCATTGCCCTTCACTTCCGAAGCACGCTGGACCTTCCAGTTGCCGCCCGACAGACGGATGCTGTTGCCTTCGGGCAGCCGGTTGCGGAACGGCACGGGCTGTCAGTCCGCCCTTACCCATCACTTCGATTTCACTGAGCATATATGAACCTTTCTCCTTCGGACGTTCCATGAGTACACGCACATAGCGGGCTTTTCCTTTGACAGCTATTTCATCCGTAGACTGTCTCCACCCGGCAGCGGAGCGGCATCCTTCCAGCTGCGTGCATCATCCGAGGTCTGGATCTTTCCCTGAACGGCCTTGTTCACCCAGTGCAGGATCACCTTGTCGAAATCGGCCTTAGTGCCGAGATCCACGTAGATCCATTCCTGCGCATCGCCCGCACTCATCCAGATGCTGTTGAAACAGGAAGACGGTTTCAGTTCGACATATTCCCCGCCATTGAAGAAATTCATGTCGTGGATCGTCCAGTAGGCAGCTCCCGCCATCCGCATGACAACACGGTAATGACTGTACTCTCCGCTTTGCTTCATGGGAATCTCCAGTTCGATGATACGCACCGGAAGTGTTCCCTTTTCATCCTGCTTGTTCGGATCAGAATGCATGTTATATTTCGCAGCTTCGCCGGGCAGTCCTTTTCCGGCGATCTTTCCCAACTCGGTCCAGCTGCCCCGTCGTCCGATCCCTGACAGATCAGTTCATAGCCCTTGCCGGCTTTTTCTGCATAATAGGTCACTGTCCCTTTCAGATAAACCCGGTCTGCCTTTTTCCTGTAATTCTCCAGATCAAACTGGAAATAAGTATCTTCACCGATTGCCACATTCCGTGAATAAGGACCTTCATCAATCATCCACTCCCGCTCCCGTTTCGGCTTCTCGCCGTCAGGAGTCAGCAGTCTCAGATACTGAGGAACTCCGTTATGTACAATCCCGTCGGTAACCAGCTGGGCAGTCAGGTTATAGTCGTAAGCAGACGACTGATAAGCCGCACGCATCAGAGCGATGTTGCGGTAAGTATCGTCCTTCACCAGTTCGGGCGAAAAGTCCTCCTGCGGACTGCCCGGATACTGTCCGATTCCCCTTGTATAATAGTCCGAGCGGCCCGTCACCTGTCCGTTACTGCCGGAACAGGCTGCAAGCAACGCTGCCGAGGCTGCAATGCCTCCCAGAAAGAAATGAAAATAATGCCTGCGTTTCATTCTAATTATTAAGGTAATGGTTAAAGATTAAATCATTAGTGTCCCGTTAAAATGGGACGAGTTAAACAATTAATCAAATAGCCCCGGAATAATGGGATTATTTAGATCTTTGACATCATTGAAATTAGTCTTGTCGAACAGGTCACGCAAGTGGTTTTTATCTGTCAATGATATGCTGAGAATTTGCAAAACTTCATAGGTTGAGCGTTTCAACTTCATATCATGTTGGACAATAGCCACAAGACAGTATGTGATAATAGCCACACTGATTTGTATGCGGACGGCGTTCTCTGTTGTGCCCCAGAATTTCTTTATCTTGAGGTGCTGCTTGAGCCATTTGAAGAACAGTTCAATCAACCATCTTTTCTTGTAAAGATTGGCAACCTCCAATGCAGAAAGTTGTTTCGCATTCGTCAGAAAAGTGAACTCACGGTCGTCTTCTTCATCGTAATATCGGACGAGTCTGAATGACTCCGGATATTTCTTCTCGGAGAGATAACCGGTCAGTTTCACTTCCGCATCAGTCATTATATTCTTTGGCATTCTTCGCTTCCATTTGACTGTCTTATACTTTAAATTCGTTTTGGCTCTGACAACAAAGAAAGAGTCTGTAAGATGTATCCTATAGAGCTCTTTAAAAGAATCATAAGCCCTGTCGAATATATAATAAGCTTTTGGTTCATAATGGATTGAAGACATTGCTGTAGAATCATGCTTTGATGCAGTGGTTACAGTATAGAAGGCAGGAACTTGTGCTTCAATGTCATATAAGACATGAGCCTTCACTCCTCCTTTCTTGCTTCGGAACTTTGCCCACGGGAATGTTGCAAGACATAACGGAATCGTTGTTGAATCAAACGCATATTTCTTTCCGGAAATGTCAAGGATGTTGGTCGTCCGCTTCTCGCAGGCTTCTTTCATCATATAGAATGCAAATTCTTCAAAAATTCTGTAATCACGGTTCTGGTTGGCTGTCGCAAGAGTTGTCTTGGATATCGGTTCACGACCTAACCCAAGATGATATTGCTTGGCCCTATGCGCCTCGAAAGCAACGATTAAGTCTCGCAGGCTCTCACGGTTACTCAGTTGTCCAAACATCATCGCGAGCATCTGATTCCAGCAAGTGAAATGTTTCACATATCGGTTGCCATCATACCTGCGAACATAGTTGTTAAACTGAGTTCTGTTCAGAAAAGCGGTTAGTTGAGAAAATACGTATTTGTCTTGGAACATAGCAGCCATTTGTATTAGACTGCAAAGTTGCAAAATCAAGTCCGTTTCATTTCAAAAAACCGTGTAATTGACTATATTTCAATAGTTTCAAAGAACTATTTATCCACTTTTACGGGACAGTAGTGATTTAAAATAGTAACTGTCGTATTCCTCCTCAGAGATAACTTTCTTTTCAAACAAGGTTTATTCCTTGAGATATTCCTTTCCGCTTGTGCCAATCCTGTTTCCAGTTCCTGTTTCTTACGGATAAAATAGGCATATTCCTGTTGTCTTACTGGAGAACTGAAGGAATTCAGACAATCACCCTCAGCCAGATAAGCAAGGTCGGCAAGCTGCGCACTGCAATCATTCAGTCGGCTGGTCTGATAATTGATTTTATAATCAGAGCTATTGGTTCTGAATCTTAGTATCACGTCACCCTTGTTAACCTGCTCTCCTTCCTTTACAAAAACCGAATCTACAATTTCTGTAATGGAAGAAGTTATTTCCGCTTTTTCCGCTACCGGTCTCACTACTCCACTCCCCTGTACGGAGATATCTACATAGATAAATGGAAGTGCCACTAATGTGACTGTTACTGCAAATAAAACAATCCAGTAGATTATCTGTGATTTTGTTGTGTGCTGATAGATGTATGTCTCAATACTGTTCTCTATCCATTCGTTCGGTAATAACATATCTGATTAAAATTTAAACGGTTACTTTGTTTTCTAATCTATAGCACAAAAGTAACCGTTCTGAAAAAGAGAATATGTTATGCTTATGTTATCGTTAGGTTAAAACAGAAAGGCTGTCTTCAAAATGAGACAGCCTTTCTGTTTTGTTGAATAATTACAATTTCTTAAAACTGAAAAACTTTATATCAACTAAAAATCCCATACGAATCAAGAAACTTTATGTGAACTATAAGCTATATATAAACCGGAAATGTTTGATTTCAGCTGAAAGATCCCATACACACCTGAAATCTTTATACTATCGGAAAATTTCAGATAAAACGGAAGTATACTGATAAAAGAAAACCTTACCAGCAATAAAAAATGCCTTCCTGAGTCTCTTTTCCAACTCAAGAAGGCATCACATATCATTCAATAAAAATTTTAATCAAGTACCATCACCCAATTATGAACATCAGGTTCATCTCCATACTGGATTGCACGCAATTTGTTATACAGTTTTTCACTGATCGGTCCGGGCTTTCCATCTTTAGAAATGACATATGACTTATTGTTTTCCAAATCATCAATACGCTGAATCGGACTGATTACTGCTGCAGTACCACAAGCACCAGCCTCTTCGAAAGTAGACAGTTCTTCTTCCGGAATCGGACGGCGCTCTACTTTCAATCCCATATCTTCCGCTAGCTGCATCAAACTACGGTTTGTGATAGACGGAAGAATAGACGTTGACAGAGGAGTGATATAGGTATTATCCTTGATACCAAAGAAATTGGCTGCACCACATTCATCAATGTATTTCTTTTCTTTTGCATCCAAATAGAATTCGCTGGCATATCCTGCATCATGAGCCATCTTATTTGCCCGCAAGCTGGCTGCATAGTTTCCACCTACTTTATAAGTACCTGTACCCAACGGAGCAGCACGGTCAAACTGACGGATAATCACATAAGGATTGGTTGCAAAGCCACCTTTGAAGTACGGTCCTACCGGAGTAACAAAAACAACAAACATATATTCGCTAGCCGGATGAACACCTACCTGAGCTCCTGTTCCGATCAGCAAAGGACGGATATACAAGGCTGCTCCACTTTCATAAGGAGGAATAAACCGTTCATTCGCCTTGACAACCATTTTCATAGCCTCACAGAATTTCTCAGTCGGCAACTCCGGCATCAAAATTCCGCGACATGTACTTTGCAAACGTTCTGCATTTGCATCCGGACGAAAATACGGATCTTACCATCTTTTCCACGATAAGCCTTCAAGCCTTCAAAAGCTTCCTGACCATAATGCAAGCAAGTTGCTGCCATGTGAATATTCAATGTTTCTTCTGAACAAAGTTCCAGTTCACCCCACTTTCCGTCGCGATAATAACAACGGACGTTGTAATCTGTCTTCATATAGCCAAATGACAGATTAGCCCAATCAATTTCTTTCATTATATTTAATTTAATGTTTATCCTTTATAAATGTTGCAAGCAAAAGTACGGTTTATATTTACATTTTCCAACTTTATTGTTTGTTTTTTCATTTTACTTCGGCTTCCGTATCCGCATTCAGCATCTTTTTGATTTCGGTATCTGCCTTATACAACTTGTCACGGCAAAAAGCAATCAGTTTCTGTGCTTCTTTCAGATTCTCACCCAACTGGTCAATATCCAGTTCATTGCTTTCAATCCGGGCTACAATTCCTTCCAGACGTTTGATAGCCTCCGCATAAGTTTCTTTCTTTGCTGCCATATCTTTAATTTTCGATTTTTAAAATTCTGCTGTTGACTGTTCCTTTTGCCAATCGTGTCTGTACCTCATCACCCGGTTGCAGCTCAGACGCATCCGTCACAGCCTTGCCGTTCTTCAACGTAATACTATATCCTTTTTTCAGCAACACCTCCGGTGAAGCAGCCTTAACCTGCTGTTCCAGCAGTTCCAGCCGATGTTCTTCTTTCTGCAAACGGGCCGTCACAGCCTGTGCCAAACGCTGTGACAGCTGCAGCCGGTATTGCTCATGCACCAGTCTTGTCTGCCATGCCATCTGCATTCGCCGGGCCAGATTCTCCTGACGAACTGCTCAGCCTGCAGACGCATCAGGACCTTTCCCGGAATCCGGTCACCCAGCGATCCAGACGTTCCTTTCCCGTTCCAATCGTTCCGGCACTCCCTGACGGATCTGTTCCCTGTAACTTTCCAGTTCCTCTGCCACTTCCCGCATACGGGATATCAGAAATTCAGCAGCAGCAGTCGGAGTCTTAACCCGTGTATGAGAGACCATATCGAGCACCGTATCGTCCCGTTCATGACCAATTCCCGTAATGACTGGTAACGGAAACTGTGCACAATGAGCTGCCAGTTCATACGTATCGAATCCGGACAAATCGGATGTCGCTCCTCCTCCACGAATGATAACCACGGCATCCCAGTGATCTATTTCCTGATAGATCTGCTCCAAAGCACGGATAATGGTCTCTTCCACCTTGTCTCCCTGCATGATAGCCGGCAACAAACGGACATAAAAGACAAAGCCCCATGCATTATGGAACAACTGATTGCAGAAGTCCCCATAACCGGCAGCCGTTGCCGAAGAAATAACGGCAATCCGCTGCGTCAGATACGGAAAATCCAGTTCCTTATTCAACGTCAGCACTCCTTCGTCCTCCAGACGCTTCAGAATCTCCCGACGACGACGGGCCATGTCTCCCAAAGTATAAGTAGGATCAATATCCACTACAGTCAGAGAATAGCCGTAAAGTTCATGAAAATCAACCGTAACCTTCACCAGCACTTTGATTCCGGAGACAAACGCCTGACCGGTTTCACGCTCAAAATAAGGCCTCAACCGCATATAGACATTACTCCAGATAATCCCTCTGGCCTTCGCCAGAAGCGCATTGCTCTTCGGGTCCTTCTGCACAAACTCCAGATAACAGTGTCCTGAATAATTGGCCCGCACATCACTCAGTTCTGCCTGTACCCAATATTCATCAGGCAGACAAGTCCGAATGCTCTGGCGTACCAGTCCATTCAGTTCAACCAACGATAATGCCAACTGTTGCATGGTGAATTTATTTCTTGTCTTTCAATTTCAGGCCCAGATGATAAGCTTCCAGACATCCGACACACCATAACCGAAGATATTGTCCGGATATTGCGCCCGGTCGCCTGACTGATGAATGACTCAATCAACTGACGGACAGACAGCCAGGGACAAGCTTGCCACAAACATGTTGCCAGACCACAGAAGATCGGAGAAGCAAAAGAGGTTCCATTTGCAAAGGATACTCCACCATCTGTTCCAACGACACTCGATCTCAGACCTACTGCCATAACATCCGGTTTTACTCTTCCATCGGCAGTATATCCCAAAGAAGAGAAAGTGGCATTCATTCCTTTCCGGTCAATAGCTCCTACAGTGATCACATTTTCCGCATCAGCCGGAGGAGTAATCTTTTTCCATGTTCCTGCTCCTGAATTTCCGGCACTGCATACCACCAGCATTCCTTTGTCCGCAGCATGTGCAGCCGATAAGGCCATCACTGAAGTCCGTCCATCCAGATCCCGGTAACGATAATTGAACGTTGAATCATCAAAAGCATAATATCCCAAAGAAGTGTTCACGACATCCACTCCAACACTGTCGGCAAACTCTATGGCTGCTGCCCAGTTATCCTCCTCTACAGGCTGTTCCGTATCATTGTCTTCGCTGCGGAGCAACCAGTAAGCTGCTTCCGGAGCCGTACCGACCATTACATGAGGTTCATTGGTCGCCATACAGGAAAGAACAGACAAGCCATGACTGTGCTCTTCATAAATATCCGAAGCCGGATTCACAAAATCACGGACTCCCAGCAGATGCATTTTCCGGAAAAACCTGATTTCGTCCACATTGAAGAAACCGGCATCAATAACCGCAATCTGCATGCCTTTTCCCTTGAATCCGGCCAGATGCAGACTGTCTCCATGATGCATCCGGATCTGTTCCGCACCTGCTCCATAAAAATCATCCGTCCGGTTCCATTTATTTCTGACCTGTTTCTTCCGGTCCTTATCCCGTGCAGGTATCGAATCAGGAGAAGTCCATACCTTCTTTACCTCCTTTACAAAGGAAAGCTGACGGAAACGGCCGGCCATATTTCATCTTCAGCCTGCATCAGTACGGTATTATTCCATTTGCTGGCTGAAAGGAAACGGGCTCCACAGGCTTCCAGTTTTTCAATATACTCCCGGCATACAGGCAAGTCCGTAGAATCAACCGCAATCCCCTGCCGCACTCTGCGCTGCACAGCCCGTTCAGAAAGGAACTCTTCAGGCTTATCCAGCGAATAGGTTGTAGACTGCTTGTCTGTCAGCTGTACCCGGAATTTATAACTTTTCTGCGCAGGCAAAGCCAGACTTCCCAGCAACAAACCTGCCAAAACTCCCAATTTAACGCAATTCATCATCATACTGTTTTTAAACTTTCACCAATCCGATCAATCTTGATCCTATTTATTTTTCAGGCGACAAAGATAGACAAACTTTTCCCGAATGCAGAAAAAATTGCGTACCTTTGCAGCAATATTTTTAGGATAACGGAAGACTTAAAAGCAAGAATTAAAGAATATTATGGCACAAAAAGGAAATGCTGCGGAATTAGGAACAGAGAACATCAGAAAACTATTGGTACAATATGCCGTACCGGCCATCATCGCCATGACGGCTTCTTCTCTCTACAATATGGTGGACAGTATTTTTATCGGTCACGGAGTTGGTCCTCTGGCTATTTCCGGTCTGGCCATTACCTTTCCGCTCATGAACCTGGCTGCAGCCTTTGGTTCACTGGTCGGCGTAGGAGCTTCCACTTTAATTTCAGTCAAGCTGGGACAGAAAGACTACCTCACGGCCCAGCAGATCCTTGGAAATGTAGTTTCGCTCAACGTTATCATTGGAGTGATATTTACCGTCATCACCCTGCTCTTTCTGGACCCGATCCTTTATTTCTTCGGAGCCAGCGAGGCCACTATACCTTATGCACGCGACTATATGATCACGATTTTGCTGGGAAATGTAGTCACTCACATGTACCTGGGACTGAATTCTGTACTCCGTTCAGCCGGTCATCCGCAAAAAGCCATGATCGCTACCATTCTGACAGTTGTCATCAACACGATACTCGACCCGCTTTTCATCTACACCTTCGATATGGGAATCCGGGGAGCTGCCGTAGCAACCATTCTGGCACAGATCATTTCACTCTGCTGGCTCATCCGCATCTTCTGCAACAAGGAAGAGCTTCTGCACTTTCAAAAAGGCATTTACCGTCTCAAAGGCGTACTGGTAGAAAATATCATCGGCATCGGTATGGCTCCGTTCCTGATGAACATGGCTTCCTGCTTTATTGTCATCCTGATCAATAAAGGCCTTAAACTGTATGACGGTGACCTGGCCATCGGTGCCTTCGGTATCGTTAACCGCATCGTATATCTCTTCGTCATGATTGTGATGGGACTGAACCAGGGTATGCAGCCCATTGCCGGCTATAACTTCGGCGCCCAGCAGTATCACCGGGTCAACCGGGTCATGCAACTCACGGTTATAGCTGCCACGATTGTCACAACCTCGGGCTTTCTGGTCGGAGAACTTATTCCGGAACTGGCCGTTTCAGCCTTCACTACCGACCGTCATCTGATCGATTTATCAGCCGACGGACTCCGGATAGTCGTCATGTTCTTTCCCATTATCGGCTTCCAGATGGTAACTTCCAACTTCTTCCAGAGCATCGGAATGGCCAAGAAAGCCATTATCCTGTCTTTAAGCCGTCAGGTACTTATCCTGATTCCCTGCCTGCTCATTCTTCCTCTTTTCTGGGGAGCCAAGGGAATCTGGTTCAGCATGCCGATTTCAGATGCACTTGCCAGTCTGATTGCGGGAGTTATGCTCTATAAACAGTTCCAGACCTTCAAGCGCCATCACGCAGCCCAACAGCAATAAGCCTCAAGAAGTATCTTTTTTTATTTGCGAAGCTTAAATAAAATTTTTATTTTTGTTCCGACAGAACCAAACAAGATACACTATGAGTGAACATTATGTCATTAATCTGGGACGTCAGCTAGGAAGCGGCGGAAAAGAAATCGGAGAAAAGCTGGCTCAGCAGCTGGGCATTGCCTTTTATGACAAGGAACTGATTAATCTGGCTTCCGAAGAAAGCGGACTGTGCAGAGAGTTTTTTGAGAAAGCGGACGAAAAAGCCTCACAAAGCATATTGGGAGGACTGTTCGGATCCCGTTTTCCTTTTATCACAGAAGGAGCTATCCCTATAATTCATACCTGAGCAATGATTCGCTGTTTAAAATACAGAGTGATGTCATACGCCATCTGGCAGAGAAACAGTCCTGCCTGTTTGTAGGACGATGTGCAGACTATATCCTGCGTGACCACCCGCGATGTGCCAACGTATTCGTATCGGCTTCACCGGAAGCACGAATCGAACGTCTGATGAAGCTTCACAACATCAGCAGCGAGGATGCAGAAGAACTGATGGAAAAGGCTGACAAGAAACGCTCCTCCTATTATAATTATTACAGTTACAAGACATGGGGAGCAGCTGCCACCTATCATCTGTGTATTGATTCCTCAGTGTTGGGAATTGACGGAACCGTGGAGTTTATCAAGAACTTTGTCAAATTAAAACTCCATCTGGACTAAATATTACACTGCTTTCAGCAAACACAGGGACCGGAATCATTTTCAATCAATCATCCAAAAACCATAAACTTTTCAAAGGTGATTCCGTCCTGTGGTGCTTTCCGGCACAATTCTCTGTCGGGAATGACGGAGTCTGTCAACCGACCACTCTTCCATCTTCCGTCAGATACATTACTTTTTCTTTCAGATCACTTGACAAAACAATCACTTTATAAAGACGGCTGCCATCCGGACTATAAGTCATAAAAGCCTGTTTCAGCAGAGCACCTTCCTGCGCCAGCCGGTCGAGTACTTCCCCTGACAAATCATTCAGATAAACTTCCACATACACCGTCTGCGGTTTATCTTCTGTTGATTTTTCCACTTTCTTGGGAGCATTGTCTGCCCACATCATTGAAGCACTCATTACCATACCTAAGAATAAAACTAATACCTTTTTCATAACACTTGAACTTTTAATTATTAAAACCTATCGTTATGAATGATGCAAGGGGCATGCCAAATATGTCCCTTGCAAAAGATATCTGATTATTAACCAGTTAAAAATAAGCCTCCACCTGTATATTGTGGAAATATTACACAACCGGAGCTGTGGAATCCCCATTTTCCACACCCGGCTTCATGTAACGTTCCTGCAGATAACGGTAAAATTCATATTGGGCACGGATACTTCCTTCATGTCCCGGCCGCTTGAAAACATTATTCAACTGATTATCTACCAGCAGGCATTCCAGTCCGCCCGAAGTTGCAGTTCAAGCATGTCCGTCAGTTCCTGCTTCAGCCGCTTGTCCGTTACAGGTGTCACAGCCTCAATGCGCCGGTACAGATTCCGCTTCATCCAGTCAGGAGAACCCAGGAAAAGTTTCGGATTTCCTCCGTTACCGAAATACCACACGCGTGCATGTTCCAGGAAACTGTCCACAATACGTGTCACCCGGATATTCCGGCTGAATGATTCACCCGGAATCAGGCAGCAGATACCGCGCACTATCAGGTCAATCTGAACCCCGGCTTCGCTTGCCCGGTAAGTTCATCAATCATGGCTTCATCCTGCAGAGCTTCATCTTCAAGATAATGCGTCCTTCTTTGCCACTGCGTGCCAGCTGAATTTCATGATGGATCATGCGGCGAAGTTCCGGCAGCAGGTTGAAGCGGGCCACCAGCAGACGCTTGAACACCGGAGTTTCCACTTCCCGTTTCAAGACACCAAACAACGTACGCATGTCTTCCACAATGGCCGGATTGCAAGTGAAGAGTGCAATATCCGAATAAATCCTGGCTGTCTTCTCATTGAAATTACCCGTGCTTACATAAGCATAGCTGCGCAAAGGCTTTCCGTTTCTGTCGGCCCGAAGCACCAATGCCACCTTTGCATGCACCTTCAGCCCCGGAATACTGAAGATAATATGAATGCCGGCCTTGCGCATCAGTTCGGCGGTTGCCAGGTTGTTCTCCTCATCAAAGCGGGCCTTCAGTTCCACAAATACCGTCACGCGCTTTCCGTTCTGCGCTGCGGCAATCAGTGCACCGATCACCTCCGAATGCTCGGCCACGCGGTATTGCGTAATCATAATCTCACGGCACTGAGAATCGTGTACCGCTTCATAAAGGAAACGGATGAAATGATCGAAACTGTAATAAGGATAATAAAGCAGCAGATCCCGCTGAGCAATGCGGCGATACATGAAATGCTTTCCGTCAAGCCCCGGCAGGCGCATGGGAGCCGGCTTCGACAAAGAAAGATTGACCGGGCTGGGGTTAGGAAGCGAAGAAAGATCTTCCAGATTCAGGTGTTTGTCACCCGGAACCAGTTCCTCGCGGTTGATTCCGAACGCTTCCACCAGAAAGTCCAGAAAATCGTCCGGCATCTTGCGGTCATACACAAAACGGCAGATCGCTCCGATCTTGCGTTTCTTGACCTTCTCCTTCAGCTGTTCCACCATATTTTCAGGAGGAACATCGTCAACAAATACATCGGCATCACGCGAAATCTTACAGCAATAGCTGCATTCCTCCTCGTAACCTGTAAATATTTCATGCAGATTCATCTTAATAATGTCTTCCAGAAACATCAGGTAATAATTGCCGTCCTTCGGTGGAAGTACCACAAAACGGGGGACTTTGCTGTGGGGGATCTTCAGAATATAAAACGCCCTTTCTCCCGTGTCACGGCTGCGCAAGCGGACAGCCAGATAAAAGCGTTTGTCACGCAGAAACATACGTACCTTTCCCTGTTCCACCTTGACAGGCTGGATATAAGGGAAAGTTCCTCACGGAAGAAACGGGATATAAACTCTTTATGGAACGGCTCCACCTCCTGACGGCCCTGATAAAAGATAATATGATTGGCCCGGAGGGCAGGCAGAATCTTCTGTTCGTAAATCCGCACGCGGTCGTCCAGCTGGGCATTCACACGCTCCTTGATTTCATGAATCAGGCGGCGGGCCTCATCAACCGACATACCGTCGCTCTTGCCTCCCGAAGCCACAGCCTTATGTTCTGCCACACGTACTTTATAGAACTCTTCCAGGTTTGACGAATAAATGGCAATGAAATTGATCCGCTCATAAAGGGGAAGCGAATCATTGTCTGCCTCAAGCAACACGCGATAGTTGAACGAAAGCCAGCTGATGTCGCGGTCGAAATATCTGTATAGGTTTTCCATATACTTTCACGTTCCAAGGTTTCCTCAAAAATAGTATCTTTGTCCGAGAAAACAAAGAAAAACATGATAAGAATCGGACTTTTGTCAGACACCCACGGATACTGGATGAACGTTATCTGAATTATTTCGAGCCATGCGACGAATCTGGCACGCCGGAGACATCGGCTCACCCGACATCGCAGAACGGCTGCAGGCTTTCCGCCCGCTGAGAGCCGTCTACGGAAACATTGACGGACAGGATCTCCGCCTGCGCTTTCCCGAAATACAACGCTTCACCATCGAAGGAGCCGACGTACTGATGAAGCATATCGGAGGCTATCCCGGACGTTACGATCCGTCGGTACGCGACCTTCTGCGTACCAATCCCCCGACCCTTTTCATCAGCGGACATTCCCATATCCTGAAAGTAAATATGACAACCGGCTGGGACTGCTGCACATCAATCCGGGGCAGCAGGAAAATATGGCTTTCACCAGGTACGTACCTGATCCGTTTCACTATTGAGAACGGAAAATTTTCAGACCTGGAGGTTATAGAACTCAACAAGTAAAAACTAAAAAAAATGCTTGTCGCTTCAGAAAATCTTTCCGAAATTTGCAGGCAAAACAGAACAAACAAATATGAAAACTTATCTAGTCACAGGAGCAGCCGGATTTATCGGTGCCAATTATCTGAAATACATCCTGGCCAAACACGACGACATCCGGGTAGTAGTGCTTGACGCCCTGACGTATGCAGGCAATCTGGCCACTATCTCCAAAGATATCGACAACGAACGCTGCTACTTCGTAAAAGGTAATATTTGCGACCGCAGTCTGGCCGATCAGCTGTTCGCGGATTACAAGTTCGACTATATCGTGAACTTCGCAGCCGAAAGCCATGTGGACCGCAGCATCGACAACCCGCAGCTTTTCCTGCAAACTAACATTCTGGGTACACAAAACCTGCTGGACGCAGCCCGCCGTGCCTGGGTAACAGGAAAAGATGAGTTCGGCTATCCTACCTGGAGAAAGGATGTCCGTTTCCATCAGGTTTCCACCGATGAAGTATATGGCTCACTGGCCCTGAAGGTTACTTCACCGAAGAAACCCCTCTCTGCCCGCACAGTCCGTACAGCGCATCCAAGACCAGTGCAGACCTTATCGTTACCGCTTACCGCGATACGTACAAGATGCCGGTAACCATCACACGCTGTTCGAACAACTACGGCCCCTATCATTTCCCCGAAAAACTGATTCCGCTGATCATCAAGAATATCCTTGAAGGCAAGCGTCTCCCCGTATATGGCAACGGATCGAATGTCCGCGACTGGCTGTATGTGGAAGATCACTGCAAAGCCATCGATCTGGTGGTACGCAAAGGACGCAACGGAGAAATCTACAACGTGGGCGGACACAACGAAAAACAGAACATCGAGATCGTGAAACTGACCATCGAGACCATCCGGCGACTGATGACGGAAGAACCTGCTTACCGCAAGGTGCTGAAGAAAAAGGAACTGGACGCCAACGGCAATATCAGTATCGACTGGATCAACGATTCACTGATCACTTTCGTCAAAGACCGTCTGGGACACGACCAGCGTTATGCCATCGACCCGACAAAGATTACCAACGAACTGGCTGGTATCCGGAAACCAAGTTCGAAGACGGTATCGTGAAGACCATCATCTGGTATCTGAACAATCAGGAATGGGTGAACAGCGTAACAAGCGGTGACTATCAGAATTATTACGAGAATATGTATAAGAACCGGTAATCAGACAGCCGGCTTCTCTTCGGGAACTTCCTGATACGGAAGCTCTTCTGACGGATGACCTCAGTCTCTTTCTGCCTTCGGGCAAGGGGAACCGGGGTCATCCGTTTTTCTGTCCGCATGACGGCCGGAAATCGTGCGGTCGTTGGGGCCGGATTATGCGGTCGTTGGAGCCCGATCGTGCGGTCGTTGGGGCTCAATCGTGCGGTCGTTGCAGAGGCATTGTGCGGTCCCCTGCTCCATCGTGCAGAAGCATCCGGACAGCGCTTTTCAGAACCTTGCGAGATAGTGCAGCAAAGCCCGAGGCTTTTAAAAAAACGTTTCGGCGTTTACAGAAAAAGAATTCGGCGAATCAGACAAAACGTCGGGACGTTTTTCCGAGCCGCCGAAGCCATTGAAAATCAGAACTGGAAATAAATAAACGGCTGAATGTCGCTACTCTTTACCTGAATGACCAGCCAGATCAGTGCAATGAGCAGAAGAGCCTGACCGACCAGCGGAGTACGGACCACCAGACGTCCGCAGGCATCCTGCCAGCGGTCGGGACACCAGTGAAGCAGATAGCCCACTCCCATCAGTGCAAAGACTTTCCAGTAGCCCGTGACGAGCTGTACGAATACTTCCGGATGAAAGGCTGTACCGATCTGACGGATCATTGTCAGCGAAGCCTCGAATGTGGTATTGCGGAAGAAAATCCAGCAGAAGCATACGAAATGGAAAGTGATCAGTACCGCAAAGAAGCGACGGATTCCCGTACTGCGGTACGTCTTGGGACGCTTCAGCAGACTGCGGAAGAACTTATGAACGGCCAGTGCCACGCCATGAAGTCCTCCCCACACAATGAAGTTCCACGAAGCACCATGCCAGAGCCCGCCCAGCAGCATGGTCAGAATCAGATTGACATAGGTACGGAATTTCCCTTTGCGGTTACCTCCCAGCGAAATATAAAGGTAATCGCGCAACCAGGTTGAAAGCGAAATATGCCAGCGATGCCAGAAGTCGGTCACACTGTCAGACTTATAGGGCGAATTGAAGTTGATCGGGAAGCGGAATCCCAGCAGAAGGGCGATGCCGATAGCCATATCACTGTATCCGGAGAAATCGCAATAGATCTGCAGGCATATCCATAAACGCCGAAAAGATTTTCGACACCGGAATACAGGCCGGGATTGTCGAAGATTCGTTCTACGAAATTGACACTGATGTAGTCGGAAATCACAGCTTTCTTGAACAGACCGCTGACGATCAGGAAAATTCCCTGTCCGAACATCTCGGAACTGACGTAGAGCGGACGGCGGATCTGGGGAATAAAGTCACGGGCCCGCACAATCGGTCCGGCCACAAGCTGCGGAAAGAACGATACATAAAAAGCATAGTCCAGCAGACTGTCCAGCGGACGGAGATCGCGACGATAGACATCAATGGTATAACTGAGTGACTGAAATGTAAAGAACGAAATGCCCACCGGCAGGAATATGTCCAGCGGATGGAATTCGCCTCCCCACAAGGGAGCCAGCATCTCATAGAAGAAATTGGTATACTTGAAATAACAGAGCAGACCGAGGTTGACCAGCAGACTGGTTGCCACAAGCCCTTTCCGCTTCAGCGGCGACTGGGTGCGGTCCATGACGTGAGCCAGCCAGAAGTCGGTTACCGTTACAGTACCCAGCAGAAAGAAATAAACACCGCTGCTCTTATAATAGAAATAATAAGAGAACAGTGTGACGAACAGCAGACGGGCCGTTGTCCGTTTCTGCAAAAGCATATAGACAAAGCTGAATCCCAGAAAGAGCAACAGAAATACTCCGCTGCTGAAAATCATCGGCTGCCGGGGATCATAAGTCAGTACTTCAGCCAGTTTGTGCCAGTCAATCAAAGTTGTATCAGTCCAGTTTAGTTGCCACATAATCGTTGTATGCCTTTATAAATGCTTCATGTAATAATAATCCTTGCAAAACATAACCCTCTTGCGTGAAATGAATCCGGTCACGCTGGAACATATTAGCAGCCGTCCAGTTGCGGCAAGCCCGTTCCTGTCCTCCGGCAATGTCATAAAGATCCCAGAGTGCCAGCCCGTTGTCTGCGGCAAAACGTTTCTCCGTTTCCACCACACGGGGAGTACGGGTGTTGATGGTTTTTCCCCGTCTTCCGCTGCGCATATAAGCTCCCGGAGGAGTGGTCAGCAGAAAAGCAGCATGCGGACAGCGGTTTTTCAGTTCCGTAAAAAAGCTGGTAAGCTGCCGTCTGTGTTCTTCGGCAGAATAGTTTCTTCCATGAGCCTCGTTGGTTCCAAACGACACGATGATCAGATCGGGATCCAGTCCCGCCACAGCGTGCAGATTTTCAGGGGTAGAGAAAGAAGCACATGTCGCTCCGTTTATGCCCATGATGTGGTAAACGATGCCCGAAACACCCGTTTCCTGAGCCAGTCCCGAAGAACGGTAGGTCACCGGCTGATCAACCACGGCCTCACTTCCGAAATCGGCTTCCAGTGCCTTGCGCATAATATAAGGGAAAACATGCCTCGCACGTGCGAATCACCGATGTGTACAATCCGCACAGGACGGTCCAGCCGTTGCAGGGATTCCCAGAATGCGTTCAGTGAACCGGTGGGATCATCAATCCGGTTCTCCTGTGTATTCTTGAACGATGCCGGCATGGGGTCTTCGACCTCCACAAAACGCATCAGCTTCTGCATCTCACTGCTGGAATACACCGGCCCCGAATTCTTGTCATGCGGCGGCTGTTCCGGAAGCGGATCTTGTGCATGCATCTCCTTCCAGCCCGGCAGACACATCAGAACAATCCAGAAAAGCTTCCATATCCCGGTACTACTCAGTTTCATAGGCTTTGCGTTTCTCATATTGCTCCATACCGTACATCAGGGTTTCAAACAGGATGCCTGCCAGATGCTTGCCACCCCGGAAATTAATGTGCGTATAATCATAATTGGCCATGGAAGGCTTGCTGTTTACCATATCAACGATACTTCCTTCTCCTCCCATTGCTTCATACATGTTCCAGAAGGCCGTGTGTGTTTCAGCGGCCAGGGCCTGCTGATAACGGATCAGATTCTTCACGCCCGGCATGGTGCGCAAGTTGCCGTCTTCATCACGATATTCACGGTCGCCCACTCCGACAATCAGAATCGAAGCCTGAGGAAAGGCTTTTCTCAGGTGTTCTACCACTTAATCATCGGATTCTTATAATAAGAATAGTTCACTCCGCCTTCGAAAGCGACATTCAGTCCATACTGAAGAACAATCAGATCATACGGACGCAGACGGTTGTAATCTCTCAAGATTTTCATCGGAATGTTTCCCAGCTGCTGACCGCTGCTGCCTCTCGTACTGAAATTATCGACCACGATTCCGCTCTCGGGATCCATCGTCACTCCATAAAACAGGGCATTCGGAGCCGACTTCAACACTTTCCAGCGAACACTTCCGATATTACCTCTGACGGAAACGGCCTGCAATGCACTATCACCAGCCAGAGCATAAGTCACCGGTTCCCGGCCGTTTACCTCAGCCGACAAGACCACCGAATCGGGAGCCAGCAGATAGAAAGTAGATACCTGGCAGGTATCCAGCAGGGAAGTATACTTGCGCTGCCCCTTCAAGGTGACAGAAGCTCCAGCAGAAGCCTGTGAATAAGAGTTGGAAATATCCTGACGGGAGCGGTCAAAGCCAATGGAATCGGTCGTGAAATGGCTGTTCCATCCCGAGAAAGAATGACCTACCGTGGGACGGTAACCGGAGATACGGGAAGTCACCTGCACATATCCTACCCCGCATCCGCCAAAACGTTTCTGCAACATATTGCGCAGGTCAGAGGTCAGGATGTCTGCTCGATGAAAGAGTCGCCGAAATAAGCAATGCGGACAGGACGTCCGAGCGACTGTCTCTGCAGCAACGCTTCATAAAAGAAACGGAGACCGCCACGTTTCGTCGAATCGGAATAGTCTTCAATGCATGTCAGCCCCGTCTTGCATGTATCAACAAATGCAGGACGTACCGGAGGCGGAAGTACCAGTGTATCCGAATCGGCAACCAGCGGAGCAGGTTCGACCTTATCCGGACGTACATCTGACAGCAGATCTACTCTTCGCAAAGGTTTTCCTCCCAACGACAGCTTGGGGAGAAAATACATGGCTTCCAGGCCCACTACGACCAGAAGCGTCAAAAGAAACGTAGCAACTATTTTATTTTTCATGATTTACCGCTAAAACGATGCAAAGATAGCGGTTTTTTGAGGACTTCGTTCTAAACGAACTGCTTTTCCTTCATTTGGCATAAAAAAGCATCGACATTTCAGAGCCTTTTCGCGTCGTGATGCCTCTCATATGCAGCAGGGTTATCTCGCTATAAATCTCCACAAGCGGATAACTCTCGAGCATATCGGAATAGATCAGCAGGTCCATCTGCATAACCATTGCCTGATTGATGATATCAAAATTTATATCAGGACGGAAGATTCCCTGCTCTACTCCCCTATTGAAATACTTCAAAATTGCCGAATCATATTTTTTCCGTTCTTCACGCATATAGTCCAACACCTTGGGATATTTACGCAGATCCCGAAAGAACTGAGGATTCAGGTTACAGAGTTCTGACAACTTTCTTTTATAAAAAGCAAAGATTACCTCCAGGACATTTTCAGTCCTGGTGGTAACCTCAATCATTGCTTCGTTCACTTGCTGCTGTTGCATACGCAATCCTTCAAGCAAAAGATTTCCTTGTCACGAAACAGTTCGTACAAAGTGCGTTTGGAGATGGAAAGGGAAAGAGCGATGTCATCCATGCGTACACACCGGATTCCCAACTTTGTGAAAGCCTCCATTGCGGTTTCCACAATTTGTTCTTTCAGCTTTACCTTGTCATTTCTCTTTCGTCTTAACGTCTCCATACCCGCTATTAATGGATAATTCCCAACTGAGAAGTCTGTACAAACTCAATGATCTGTTCGATCTCCGGTCCGTTAGGATCTGTTCCTTGATACGGAGCAAAGCATCGCGCTGCGATGTATTGGCCTTGTAAAGAATACGATAAGCCTGAACAATATGTTTGATCAGTGTTTCTGAGAAACCGGCATGCTCCAGCACCTTCGTATTGATGCTATAGAAAGCGATCGGCTCGTGAGCAGCAACAATAAACGGAGGGATATCCTTGATAAAACGGCAACCTCCCTGCACGATGGAGTAACTTCCCAAACGGGTATTACCCTGCATCAGGACATTTGAAGTCAGAATCGCGCAGTCATAAATCCGGCAGTTACCGGATACCTGAGAGCCGTTACCGATAATACAGCGGTTACCGACTTCTACATCATGCGACAAACGTGCTCCCGTCATGATAAAGTTTCCATCACCCACCTTTGTTTCATGTCCGGCATGTGTGGCACGAATAATCACGGCATTCTCACGAATCACATTGTCATTACCGATACGTGCGATCGTTTCTTCGCCCGTAAACGCAAAATCCTGAGGAACGGCTGCAATCACCGCTCCCTGATAAATCGTATTTCCGTTTCCTATACGCGCACCACTCATAATGCTGGCATAGGGCATAATGACATTATTATCGCCTATTTCGACATTCTTGTCGATATAGGCAAACGGATGAACCGTTACATTGGATCCGATCTTTGCAGAAGGATCTACATAAGCCAAAGGACTAATCATAGTTACATATTTTTAAGGTTACTTATTCTCTACCGCCTCCCAATGCGCTGTACAGATTGATAACAGCCTGCATGCGCTGGAAATTATCAGAAACTTCACTCAACTGGGCGCTCAACAGATTCTGCTGGGCGGTCAGAATTTCCAGATAAGTTGCATCTCCACTCTGGAACAAAGCTTTCGTATAAGTAACTGCCTTATCCAGCTGTTCAACCTGTCCACGATCTTCGATCAGTTTCTTATTCTGCGTATCAAACAGATACAAAGCATCGCTCACTTCCTTACCTGCTTCCAGAATAGTCTGCTGGTAATTCATCTGGGCAATCTTTTCTTCTGCCTTGGATACCTTCAAATTAGCAATCAGCTTGCCGTGATTGAAAATCGGCTGAGCCAGAGAAGCCAGTGCCTGCAGCATGAACTGTCCGGGATTTGCCACAGAAATACCAGAACCGTTTGTCCAGCCGGCAGTAGCCGTAATATTCAGTCCCGGATAGAAAGCAGCACGTGCTGAGTTCGTTGTATAATAAGCCGAAGCCAGAGTCATTTCTGCAATCTTCACATCCGGACGGTTTTCAAGCAACTGCATCGGAACACCGGCAGCCAGTTCTTCCGGCATCACCTGTTCATCCAGCGTATTGCGGTCAATCGTCTGCGGAGCTTTGCCAGCAGAACAGACAGAGAGTTCTCAGTCTCACGAACCTGACGTTTCAACTCCATCAGCGAGCTTCTACCTGATGACTGGCAGCACGCATCTGGGCAACGGCAGCTTCAGTTGTCATACCGGCTATTTTCATAGCTTCCATGACACGGACATTTTCCTTATAGATAGCAGCTGTTTCAGTCGTAATCTCTACCTGACGGTCAAGCATCAGCAAAGAGTAATACATATTGGCAATGCCACAAATAATCTGAGAGCGTACGGCCTGCTCTGAATACTTGCTTTGTTCGTATGCTACTTTCTGGCCACGTTTGGTATTCAGAATCTTTCCGAAGAAGTCAAGTTCCCAGCTTGCTGCAACCGGCAACTGATAAGCCTTTACATAAGTGCTCCATCCATGCTGGTAGCTGTTCCCTGAGGAACCAGGTTGATGGAAGGTAAATAAGACAACTTTGCAGATGTCAACATTACCTTTGCTTCCTGTACACGAAGAGCTGCTGCCTGCATGTCCACATTATTTGCCAGCCTTCTTCGATCAAAGCTTGCAACTTGGCATCGCGGAAAATATCCTTCCATGGCAGATTTCCCATATTGGTCGTATCAGCAGCCAGCGTGTCCGTTGCTGATGCCGGATCACGATAGATGCCTGAAGCATCTATCGTTTCCGGACGATCGTATGATTTGTAAATGTGGCAACTGCTCATCATAGCAGCCAGACACATCATTCCTATTATCTGTTTCTTCATGTTCGTCTAATCATTTTTTAGTAGGAGAATACTGTTCAATCTCTGCTTCCACTTCACTTTCGTCCAAGCTATCCCATTCCATCGGTTTAACCTTTTCCTGCAACCACTGGAAGATTACAAACAATACCGGAACAATGAAGATCTGCAGAATCATACCAATCAACATACCACCGATGGCTGAAGATCCCAGTGTACGGTTACCGTGAGCACCTACACCGAATGCAAACATCAACGGAAGCAAACCGACGATCATTGCAAGAGAGGTCATCAAGATCGGTCGCAAACGAGCTGCAGCACCCAATACGGCTGCCCAGGATATACTCATTCCCTGCTTACGGCGGTCAAGAGCGAACTCAACAATCAAAATCGCATTCTTAGCCAACAGACCCATCAACATAATCAAGGCAATCTGCATGTAAATGTCATTGGACATAGATCCGATAATCATCTTCAGAGCAGGTATGCTTCCCAGGGCACTGAAACCATTGACGAAAATGAAGCTACCCATCAAACCAAACGGTACTGAAAGCAATACAGCCAACGGAAGAATGTAACTTTCATACTGAGCACTCAACAACAGGTATACAAATACGAAACAAAGAACGAAGATAAGACCTGTCGTACTACCACTTGTAGAAGCCTCTTCACGTGCCATACCTCCCAATTCATAACCAAATCCGGTCGGTAAGTTTTCCTTGGCAACTTCCGCAATAGCCTGCAAAGCCTGACCTGATGTATATCCTGAAGCCGGAGCCACCATGACTTTCATTGATGTATACAGGTTAAAGCGGTTGATGATATCCGGACCATATACTTTCTTCATGCTGACAAACTGAGTAATAGGAGCCATTTCATTACCACTGCGAACCTTGATTCGATTCAAAGACTCCATATTCTTGGTTGCATCGGGTTCAGCCTGAATCATTACACGATACATCTTACCGAAACGGTTGAAGTTAGATGCATACAGACCACCGAAATATCCCTGCATGGTAGAAAGGATGTCACTCGGGCTGATTCCCGCCTTTTTACAGGCAGCAGCATCGATATCCAGCTGATACTGCGGGAAGCTCGGGTTGAAAGTAGTTCTTGCTGAGTTAATTTCCGGACGTGCTTCCAAAGCTGTTCTATAGTTATTTACAACTTCAAAGAAGTGATCCAGCGTACCACCGGTCTTATCCTGCATATTTAACTCGATATCACTTGATACAGAATATCCCGGGATCATCGGAGGAGCAAAGAACAATACCTGTGCATCCTTAATCACTTTCTGTGCACGCATAAACAAGGTTGCATAAATGGTATCAGAGTTCTGCATCATGGAACGTTCTTCCCAGTCTTTCAACTTGATAATGACAGAACCGTAAGAAGGTCCCTGACCACCGATAAAACTATATCCGGAGATAATAGTACGGGATTCAACAGCAGGCTCTGCGGCAACCAAGCTATCTACCTTTGCCAGAACTTCCATCGCACGTTCCTGTGAAGTACCAGGAGGCAGTGTCACTGCACCCATGATGGTACCTGTATCTTCATTAGGAACCATACCTGTAGGAGTAATCTTCATGAAGAACATAAGCAGAACAATAGATGCTGCTACCAGACCCATTGATAACCATTTCTTATGGATAAAGAATACAACACGTTTCTTGTAACTCTTCAGCAAAGAATCATAAGCTGCATTGAATGAAGCGTGGAAACGATCCACCATACTCATCTTCTTAGGCTTATGCTCAGAATCATGCGGTTTCAAGAAAATGGCACACAAAGCCGGAGACAAAGTCAACGCATTCAAAGCTGAGAATGCAATAGAAATAGCCATAGTGATACCAAACTGACGATAGAACGTACCTGCCGTACCACCCATGAAACTTACCGGAATAAACACTGACATCATGACCAGTGTAATAGAAACCAGAGCTCCACCCAGTTCACTCATGGCATCAATGGAAGCTTCCCGGGAAGATTTATATCCTTGATCCAACTTCGCATGTACACCTTCCACCACAACGATGGCATCATCGACCACAATCGCAATGGCAAGCACCATCGCTGACAATGTCAACAAATTCACACTAAAGCCGATCAGCTTCAAAACAAAGAATGTAGCAATCAAGGCAACCGGGATGCAATTGCCGGAATCAAAGTAGAGCGCATATCCTGCAAGAAGACATACACCACAATAAACACAAGGATAAATGCTTCGATCAAAGTTTTGATAACTTCATGGATAGATGCATACAAGAAGTCATTTGCATTTTGTGCAACGTTAATCTTCAAACCTGCCGGCAAGCTTTCTTCTGCCTTGCTGATAACATCAAGCAAATTATTGATTGTTTCAGTTGCATTGGTTCCTGCCATCTGGAATACGATACAAGTTACAGCCTTATGACCGTTTACTGTATTATTAAAGGTATAGGCCAAACGTCCCAGCTCGATACGGGCAACATCTCCCAAACGGAGAACTTCTCCATTAGGCAACGCTTTAATAACGATGTCTTCGAATTCTTCCGTCTGCTGCAAACGTCCCTTATAACGGATGGTATATTGGAACGTCTGATTACCACGTTCACCGAATTGTCCGGGTGCGGCTTCGATGTTCTGTTCTGCCAATACACCGGAAATATCAGACGGTACCAGGTTATATTGTGCCATAACATCCGGTTTCAACCAGATACGCATGGAGTAATCCTGTCCCATCACATTGGCATCACCCACACCTTTTACACGCTGAACTTCCGGAATCAGGTTGATCTTCGCGTAGTTTTCAATAAACTCAATGTTATATTTATCTTCTGCATCGTACAGAGAGAAGATCAACAACATAGAGTTCTGACGTTTCTGAGTAGTTACACCGACTTTGGTTACTTCGGCAGGCAACAGACCCTGTGCCATAGAAACACGGTTCTGAACGTTAACCGCAGCCATATCCGGATCAGTACCCTGGTTAAAATATACACTGATATCTGCAGAACCATTGTTTGATGCACTAGACTGAATATACATCATGTTTTCAACACCATTGATCTGGTCTTCCAATGGAGCTACTACTGAATTCAATACAGTCTGCGCATTGGCACCCGTATATGAAGCTCTTACCGACACGGTAGGAGGCGCAATGTCCGGATATTGTGTAACTGGCAGGGTAGCCAGACCAATCACACCCAGAATAACTATCAAGATAGAAATTACCGTTGACAGCACCGGACGGTTAATAAATTTATCTAGTTTCATTCTATTCCTTACTAATATTATACGAATAAATTGTTCACCTCACACAATCATCAATTAAAAGCAGTCTGGATATTACCGTCGCGCTGATCCTGGAGGGCTTGCTGATACTTAGCTTCTTTCTGAGCTACCGTAATAGGAGAAATCTTCTGTCCGTCCTGCAAGGTCTGAACTCCTTCCACAACGATCTGATCACCTTCTTTCAATCCACCGGTAACAATGTAGTTCTTTCCGTCGTTCAGATTAGAAATCTGAATTTCAGTATGCTTCAGTGTGCTGTCAGGCTGCAATACATAAACAAATTTCTTATCCTGAATTTCCTGTGTAGCAGTCTGAGGAATCAAGATGATTTCACTCATTGTATAAGGGAATACAACATTAGCCATACCACCACTGCGCAGGATATTCTGCTTATTCGGGAAAATGGCACGCATACTTACAGAACCTGTAGTCTGATCAATAACTCCACTTACAGCATCAATCTTACCTTCAGCATCGTACATTGTACCATCGGCCAACTGCAGTTTCACAGCCGGCATCTTTTCCAGCTGTTCTTTCAATGTACCACCGGCACGAGTCAAATCCAGCAACTGTTTTTCTGTCATTGAGAAATAAACATACATGTCACCGATTTCAGAAACAGTTGTCAAAGGTTCAGAGATAGACGGGCTCACCAAAGCACCGATACGATAAGGGAATGTACCGATTACACCGTCAGAAGGACTTTTCACTGTACAGAAGTCCAGATTCTGCTTGGCAGCAGTATATGCAGCCTCAGCCTGTGCCAGATTTGCCTTTGCAGTCAGCAGGTTATTTACAGCGGTCTGATATTCAAAGTCACTGATAATCTTCTGATCGTGCAACATCTTCTTATTCCGTTCTGTAGCAGTAATTGTTTCCAGATTAGCTTTAGCTGATTTTACAGAAGCAGCAGCCTGATCATATGCAGCCTTGTATTGAGTAGGATCAATCTGGAACAAAGCTTGTCCCTTACGGACAGTAGCACCTTCGTCCACACACAACTTAACAATTAAGCCAGATACCTGAGGACGGACCTCGATGTCCTGCAGACCCTTAATTGTTGCCGGATACTGTTCGCTCTGGTTGCTGGAAGTAGCCTTCACAGCTTCTACGGCAAACTGATTGTCACCCATTTTCATACCACCCTGGCCACCGCCACAAGCAGTCAACACCGATAAGCCTAATGCAGCAAAGGCCACTCGGCTAGAAGAAAAACTTCTGTTTCTTTTCACGCTCATATTCATATTAATAAATAATTAAATTTCCTGTTGTTTTCATTCATTAAAAACATCCAAGGCCTTTCATGTTTCCCCGTAAATACATGCCTCGCAGCATGCACTCACTCCCGTAATTTATCTAACCCACTTCCAACCTTAAGACTGCCAATAATGAAAACTTTTCTATAGCTCTTAGTTTTTTACCCGGCAAATATACGTAAAAATTCCCTCCTAAAATACCTGCTTTAACTAAGTATAACCATATTGGAAACGTGATATTACGTATAGCCTAATTATTCAGATTAATCGACAAATCCTGTAAACAAAAATAAGCCTTTCGCTTTCCGGTTTATAGTTTTTTAAACTTAAAAATCGTCGGTTTGTTATTTTATTTCTACTTTTGCGAAACACTTTACGAAAGATAATAAAACCTTTAGATATTATGGCAAAAATAACGAAAGAAGCAGCTCTGCTCTATCACTCGCAGGGCAAGCCGGGGAAAATTGAAGTTGTCCCCACCAAACCTTACCAGACTCAGCGTGATTTGTCACTGGCTATTCACCAGGTGTCGCCGAGCCCTGTCTGGAAATACAGAAACAACCTGAAACCGCATACGACTATACAGCAAAAGGCAATCTGGTTGCAGTTATCTCCAACGGTACAGCCGTATTAGGATTAGGTGATATCGGAGCCATGAGCGGAAAGCCCGTCATGGAAGGAAAAGGACTGTTGTTCAAGATCTATGCCGGAATCGACGTATTCGATATCGAAGTTAATGAAAAGGATCCCGATAAATTTATCGAAGCTGTCAAAGCCATCGCTCCGACATTTGGCGGTATCAATCTGGAAGATATCAAGGCTCCTGAATGCTTCAAAATAGAACAGCGGCTGAAAGAAGAACTGGACATTCCGGTTATGCATGATGACCAGCATGGTACAGCCATCATCTCAAGTGCCGGACTTCTGAATGCGCTTGAAGTAGCAGGCAAGAAGATTGAAGATGTCAAGATCGTGGTCAACGGTGCCGGAGCATCCGCAGTTTCCTGTACCAAATTGTATGTTTCTCTGGGAGCCCGCCTGGAAAATATCGTCATGGTTGACAGCAAGGGAGTAATCTCCAAGGAACGCACAGACCTGAACGAACAGAAAAAGTTCTTTGCTACCGACCGTACCGATATCCACACACTGGCCGAAGCCATTAAAGGTGCTGATGTCTTCCTCGGACTGTCCAAAGGAAACGTCCTGTCGCAGGACATGGTACGCAGCATGGCCGATCACCCCATCGTATTCGCACTGGCCAATCCGACTCCTGAAATCTCATACGAGGACGCCATGGCTTCCCGTCCGGATGTCCTCATGGCAACAGGACGTTCCGACTATCCTAACCAGATCAACAACGTAATCGGATTCCCATATATATTCCGCGGTGCCCTGGATACCAGAGCAACAGCCATCAACGAGGAAATGAAACTGGCGGCAGTACGTGCCATTGCCGGACTGGCTAAGAAACCAGTTCCCGATGTTGTCAACGAAGCATATCATGTAAACAATCTGAGCTTCGGCCCCGAATATTTCATTCCGAAACCCGTTGATCCACGCCTGATCACTGAAGTTTCCATGGCCGTTGCCAAAGCAGCTATGGATTCGGGAGTAGCCCGCAAGCAGATCACCGACTGGGAAGGATACAAGAACCACCTTCGCGAACTGATGGGACAGGAAAACAAGCTGACCCGCCAGTTGTATGAAACCGCCCGCCGCTGTCCGCAAAGAGTCGTGTTTGCTGAAGGTACTCACCCCAATATGCTGAAAGCAGCCGTAGAAGCCAAGTCCGAAGGTATCTGTAATCCTATCATCCTGGGTAATGAAGAACGCATCGAAAAACTGGCTAAAGAACTCGACCTCAACCTGGAAGGTATCGAAATAGTCAATCTGCGCCACGACCGCGAAGCAGAACGCCGCGAACGCTATGCACGCATCCTCTGCGAAAAACGTGCCCGCGAAGGTGCCAACTTCCAGGAAGCCAACGACAAGATGTTCGAAAGAAACTATTTCGGTATGATGATGGTTGAAACCGGAGAGGCTGATGCTTTCGTCACTGGTCTGTACACAAAGTATTCAAATACCATCAAGGTTGCCAAGGAAGTTATCGGTATTCAGCCGGAATACAAGCACTTCGGTACCATGCACATTCTGAACTCCAAGAAGGGTACCTTCTTCATTGCCGATACACTGATTAACCGTCATCCGGACACCGATACCCTGATCGATATAGCCAAACTGTCAGCCAAGGCTGTCCGATTCTTCAATCAGGAACCGGTCATGGCCATGTTGTCTTACTCTAACTTCGGTTCTGACCAGGAAGGAAGTCCGGCCAAAGTGCACGAGGCAATCAACTACATGCACCAAAACTATCCGGAACTTGCGATCGACGGAGAAATGCAAGTGAAGTTTGCTCTCGACAATACCCTGCGTGACGAAAAATATCCTTTCACACGCTTGAAAGGCAAAGAAGTCAACACTCTGGTATTCCCGAACCTGAGTTCAGCCAATGCCACCTACCAGCTCATCCAGAACATGAGTGAAACGGAAGTAATCGGCCCGATCCAGATGGGACTGAACAAGCCGATTCACTTCACGGACATCGAAAGTTCTGTCCGTGACATCGTGAATATCACGGCCATTGCCTGTATCGATGCCATCGTGGCAAAGAAAATGAAATGTAACCAATAATCACTTCCTATATACAGACCAGTCTCCTATTTCCGTTTCCGGATCAGGAGCACTGGTCTGTATTTTTTAAACCTACTGCCATGCGAAAACCACTCAACAATACCCAATGTATACTGCTCACCCTGTGCTGGGCAGCCCTCTGTTTTCTGGTTCTGACCTCTTCACCGCGTATCGACGGCCCCCTCATTGTAACGATCATCCTGTCTGGAGTTCTGGTTTTCATACCAATACTAAAAGCTATCAAAAGCCGCAATAAATAACCATTTCAACACTTTTCACCACACAAAACAGACCTTTTGATATTTTTTATTCGTTTTCTTATATAAAATGTTGCATAAATAAAATCTTATATTTACCTTTGCTGCCACAAGAGGGAACAACAAACATTTAATAATAATAAGAGATTAATCGTATGAATGCAGCGAAAGTATTAGAGGATCTGAAAAGAAGATTCCCCAATGAACCTGAATATCATCAGGCTGTTGAAGAAGTTTTAGGAACCATTGAAGAAGAGTACAACAAGCATCCGGAATTCGATAAAGTAAACTTGATTGAACGCTTGTGCATTCCCGATCGCGTATATCAGTTCCGTGTTACCTGGATGGACGATAAAGGAAACATCCAGACCAATATGGGTTACCGCGTACAGCATAACAATGCCATTGGCCCGTACAAAGGCGGTATCCGTTTCCACAGCTCTGTAAATCTGGGAATCCTGAAGTTCCTGGCTTTCGAACAAACATTCAAGAACTCACTGACAACTCTGCCTATGGGTGGCGGTAAAGGTGGTTCAGACTTCTCTCCGCGCGGAAAGAGCAATGCCGAAGTAATGCGTTTCTGCCAGGCCTTCATGCTGGAACTCTGGCGTCACATCGGTCCCGAAACTGACGTTCCTGCCGGTGATATCGGTGTAGGTGGCCGCGAAGTTGGTTACATGTTCGGTATGTACAAGAAACTTTCCCATGAATTCAGCGGAGTCCTGACTGGTAAAGGACGCGAATTCGGCGGTTCTCTGATCCGTCCGGAAGCTACCGGTTACGGAAATATCTACTTCCTGCTGGAAATGCTGAAAACCCGCAACATCAGCCTCGAAGGAAAAACTTGTCTGGTATCCGGTTCCGGTAACGTAGCACAGTACACTGTGGAAAAACTGATCCAGCTGGGAGCTAAAGTTGTTACCATGTCCGACTCTGACGGTTACATCTATGATCCGGACGGTATCGACCGTGAAAAACTGGATTACATCATGGAACTGAAGAACCTCTACCGCGGACGTATCCGTGAATATGCAGAGAAATATGGCTGCAAGTATGTAGCAGGTGCACGTCCCTGGAACGAAAAAGCTGATATCGCATTGCCGTCAGCTACCCAGAATGAAATCAATGGTGACGATGCCAAAGCACTGGTTGCAAACGGAGTAATCGCCGTATCTGAAGGTGCAAACATGCCTTCTACTCCGGAAGCAATCCGCGTATTCCAGGATGCCAAGATCCTTTACGCTCCGGGTAAGGCTGCCAATGCCGGCGGTGTATCTGTTTCCGGTCTGGAAATGACTCAGAACTCTATCAAGCTGAGCTGGAGCCAGGAAGAAGTGGATGAAAAGCTGAAGAGCATCATGAAGAATATTCACGCTGCCTGCGTTCAGTATGGTACTGAACCCGATGGTTACATCAACTATGTGAAAGGTGCCAATGTGGCAGGATTCATGAAAGTTGCAAAAGCCATGATGGCTCAGGGCATCGTATAAAGATATTGTTATCTGCCTGATCAGGCACGGATTTCTCCCGAACGGAAAAAGGTTATTTACCTCCGCGGCAGGATGAAATCGTGCCTGAACTGTTTCTGCACGATGCGCCGGAAACGACCGCACGATCTCCTCGCATTGACCAGTCAATGCAAAAGCAACGAACGCTCGATCAGGCCGCAACGACCGCACGATCCAGGCTCAACGACCGCTCGATTCAGGCTCAACGAACGCTCGATTCAGGCTCAACGAACGCTCGATTTCAGGGAAACGGGCGCACGTTGCTACAGCTTGAAAGTAAGTCACTAAAGTATCTAATATAGAATGATTTACAGAATTCTCCCGTCCAGCATGTGATGGTACGGTCTGTCTGGGAAGCCAAACCTTCATCATGGGTCACAATGACAAATGTCTGTCCCAGTTTGTCCCGAAGTTCAAAGAAAAGCCGGTGAAGTTCTTCCTTATTATGAGTATCCAGACTTCCTGACGGTTCATCAGCCAGCACCACCGACGGATGATTGATCAAGGCACGGGCCACGGCTACACGTTGTTTCTCACCGCCTGAAAGTTCAGCCGGCTTATGCGAAGCCCGTTCGGAAAGTCCCATAAACTCCAGCATCTCCACAGCTCTCCGGCGTGCCTCACCCGACGAAACACCCTGAATCAGAGCCGGGATCGTCACATTTTCCAAAGCAGTAAATTCCGGAAGCAACTGGTGAAACTGAAAGACAAAACCGATTTCCCGGTTGCGGAAAGCAGCCAACTCACGCTCTTTCAACCTGTTGATTTCTGTCCCGTTGAGCAGGATACGGCCTGTATCCGGCTTGTCCAGCGTACCCATGATCTGAAGCAGCGTGGTCTTTCCTGCCCCACTGGGCCCCACAATGCTCACCACTTCTCCTTTATCAATAGTCAGATCAATTCCCTTCAAGACCTGAAGCGAGCCGAAACTCTTGGTTATTCCTTGCAGTTCAATCATTTTCTTACAGTTTACGTATCACATATTCAGCCAGATAACATCCGAATACCGCAGGCATATAGCTGACCGTACCTGCCGTAGACTTCTTGTTCTGTTCGTCATCCACCAGAATCACCGCAGACGGATCGGCCTGTTCCGTACTGAACACTACCGGCAGACGGCGTTTCATTCCCATCTTCTGCAACCGCTTGCGTACGGCTTTGCTCAGTCCGCAATGATAGGTCTCCCACAAGTCAGCAAAGCGTATCTGTGTGATATCCCGCTTGGCACCTGCTCCCATGCTGCTCACAATCTTCAGTCCACGTTGCAGGGCATGATAAATCAGATAGCATTTCGGTGCCACAGTATCAATGGCATCCACCACGAAATCAAACTGCGCACTGTCCAGCAAGGCAGGTATCGCCTCATCCTTCAGATAGACCGGCATCACGGTCAGTTCCAGCTCAGGATTGATGTCACGAAACCGTTCTGCCAGCATTTCGGCCTTCGGACGTCCCAAAGTGGAATGAACCGCAGGCAACTGACGGTTGATATTGCTGGGCTGAACTGTATCTGCATCCACGATGGTCATCCGCCCGACCCCGGCACGGCAAATCATCTCGGCAGCATAGGCTCCTACGCCTCCCAGTCCGACAACCAGCACATGCGCCCGGCGCAGACGTTCCATTTTTTCTTCACCCAGCAGCAGCTCCGTACGCTGTTGCCAGCTGATCGGTCTGTATGTTCCATTGTCACTCTTTCTTAAACCATTTATACAACCAGTTGCCCACCTTGTCATAATACTGCGTTTCGGCCCATCCGCGCGGATCTGCAAAGGACAAGGATTCATTGGGATCACCTTTCTGGTCGGGATACAACAGCATGATACTGTTGTTATTGAAATATTTGGAAATCTGCATCGGCAGACGTTCAAAAGACGAGTCGTAAGAGATGGATCCCCGGCGGGAGCTGACAATGACAAGCAGGTGGTCGTAATTCACCTGACCGGTAATGATCAGCAGGTCATCCCAGTCTTCCAGTTCCTGGAATTCGGTCAGCACATCCTTATGTTTCTTCTGGATATATCCGCGAAGATAGCCGATGGTCTGCGGATGGGCAAAGAAATGAAGCCGGCATCCCAGTTCACGGCTCATGCGGCACAAATGGGTAATCCATTTCACAAAGCCATGTTCAAACTCCGCCTTGGGAGGAACGGCTACAATGATACGCCGCAGCGTATTGACCGGCATCAGGAAACGGGCTATCATCACTTGCTGGTAAGTATTCTTCAGCAGATTCTCTGTCAGGTTTCCGAAGAATGAATCAACAATACTTGACTTATAGTGAAGTCCGATCACAATGCTTGTAGCGTCATATTCCTTGGCCGTATGCATGATTCCGGTCGTAATGTTCAGGTCGAAACGGCTCACCGTCTTCAAATGCACATTGACGGAAGCTGTTATCTGTGAAGCTCTTTCAAGCGTACGCCGTCCGCGCATTTCCAGACGCGGAGAGTCTCCATTATCATTGATCACATTCAAAGCCACAAGATTCTGGTTCTGCTTGGGATCACGCACCACCAAAGCCAGTGCCATCAGGTTCTCCAGGGTTTCCGGGTTGGCAACCGGTATGAGGAAACATTCCTTTTCCTGAGCGTTTTCCTCATTCATTTCCGCATCATCCATGGCAATCCGCTTGGCGGCATTTTCCGTTATAAAGGAACTGGCCACACAGGTGACCAGAATCAGCAGAATCGTTCCGTTAAGTACATCCTCGTTCAGCAGGCGCGAACCGTCAGGAAGAATCAGATTATAGCCGACCAGCACGGCAGCCAGTGTTGCAGCCGCCTGCGCATTGCTCAGACCAAACATCAGCTCACGTTCCACACTGCTCATCTTGTAAATCTTCTGAGTCAGCCAGGAAGCAATCCATTTTCCCAGCAGAGCAACTACGATCATGACACCTGCCACCTTCAAGGCATCCAGATGTCCGAAAAGCACCTGCAGGTTGATCAGCATACCGACTCCTATCAGGAAATAAGGAATAAACAACGCATTTCCAACAAACTCCAGATGACTCATCAGCGGAGACACATGAGGAATCAGCCGGTTCAGTACCAGACCGGTAAGGAATGCTCCCAGAATACCCTCCATACCGATCAGTTCCATCAGTCCGGCTCCCAGAAACACCATGGCCATCACAAAGATATATTGCACCACATTGTCACTGTAACGCCGGAAGAACCAGCGTCCGATCCGGGGGAATGTATACATGATAAACAGACTAAGCAGAATTACTTTCAGGATCAGCCACATCCAGAACATGTCGGAAGTGCCGCCCTTGAACATACCGGCAATCACGGCCAGAACCAGTAAGGTCAGCGTATCGGTCACCGCCGTACCGCCCACCGCTATGCTGACCGCCCGCTGACGGTTGATGCCATAACGGATCACTATGGGGTAAGCAATTAATGTATGGCTGGCGTACATACTGGCCAGCAAAACCGAAGTCAGCAGTCCGTACCCCAGCAGATGAAGGTTGGTCCAGATACCGATTCCCAGCGGAAAGATGAAAGCAAGCAGTCCCAGCACCGTCGCCTTGACCCGGATGCTCTTGAAGTCTTCCATATTCATCTCCAGACCGGCCAGAAACATGATATAATAGAGTCCTACTTTTCCGAAAAGCTCAAAGCTGCTGTCACGCACCAGAATATTGAAACCATGCTCTCCGATTGCCACTCCGGCCAGAATCATTCCGATGATATGCGGAATACGCAAACGTTCCAGAATGATGGGGGCAAACAGAATGATAACCAATACCAGGAAGAAAATCCACGTAGGATCCGTTACGGGCAAAGGCAGGTCGAAACCTATCTGGTCAAGCATTTCTTTCATAAATCAGGGCACTCTATATTGATTTCTCGCACAAAAATATGAAAAAAGTTTTTATTCCACCGGTTATTATTTCAAAATGTTTTAATTTTGCAGACAAAATCAATATTCCATTTTTAACATAAAGCAAAGTAGAAAAATGAAAGTAGCAATTGTTGGTGCAAGCGGAGCCGTAGGACAAGAATTCCTGCGCGTGCTTGATGAAAGAAACTTCCCGATTGATGAATTATTGCTGTTCGGCTCTTCACGTAGCGCGGGCCGTAAATACACATTCCGCGGCAAGGAAATCGAAGTCAAACTTCTGCAGCACAACGATGACTTCAAAGGTGTGGACATTGCCTTTACTTCAGCCGGTGCCGGAACCTCCAAAGAATTTGCAGAGACAATTACTAAATACGGTGCCGTCATGATCGACAACTCCAGTGCCTTCCGTATGGATGCAGACATTCCTTTGGTTGTACCTGAAGTAAATGCTGAAGATGCCCTGAACCGTCCGCGTGGCATTATCGCCAACCCGAACTGTACAACGATCCAGATGGTAGTAGCCCTGAAAGCCATTGAAAAGCTTTCACACATCAAGCGGGTACACGTATCCACTTATCAGGCTGCCAGTGGAGCCGGAGCTGCTGCAATGGATGAACTTTACGAACAATACCGTCAGGTACTGGCCGGTGAACCTGTCACTGTAGAAAAATTCGCTTATCAGCTGGCGTTCAACCTGATTCCTCAGATTGACGTATTCACTGACAACGGTTATACCAAGGAAGAAATGAAGATGTACAACGAAACCCGCAAGATCATGCACTCTGATGTAAAGGTCAGCGCTACTTGCGTACGCGTTCCTGCACTTCGCTCTCACTCAGAAAGTATCTGGATTGAAACAGAACGTCCGATCTCTGTAGAAGAAGCACGTGAAGCTTTTGCAAATGGTGAAGGACTGGTTCTGATGGACAACCCGGAAAAGAAAGAATATCCGATGCCGTTGTTCCTGGCCGGAAAAGATCCTGTTTACGTAGGCCGTATCCGCAAAGACCTGGCTGACGAAAACGGACTGACTTTCTGGATCGTAGGTGACCAGATCAAGAAAGGTGCTGCCCTGAATGCAGTACAGATCGCCGAATATCTGATCAAAATAAAGAATATCGGTTAAATAAAGGTATATATATCCGCAGATCAGTTTCTGCGGATATAAAAGAAATCAGGAAATCCGACTGACCGTTCCGGCCATACGGATTTTCTGATTTTCTTTTTTGTTCACAGCAGTTGCAGCCTCCGGGCTTACAACTTTTCTATCTGGAATCTTCCTTCGTGATTCAACACATAACGCACTCCCTCAGAAGGCAGGGTAATCCACACACGATACTGGGAGGAAGTTGCTTCCATTCCGATTTCCGAACCTGCGGGCAAAGCCTTGCGTTCACTGTCGCCCAACGGAAAATCCTTTGTTGCCAGCAGATAGCTACCGGCCTTTGCCCGGTGCTCCTGTTGTTCATAGAACATAGCCCACAGCAGCTTGTAGGCATCCATCTGATAAGGATAACGGAATGTTTCTTCTCCCTTTCCTACCGTTTTCGAAGAAAAATAAAGGAATCCCCAGCGGTCGGGCATGTGCATGTCGATCCGTCCGGTCGGTTGCCATACCCAGTTTTCTTCCGGACCTCCTTTCTTGAGCCATTGTACACGGGAGAAGTTAATGCGCCACCAGTTGCCGGCCTTCAGCGGATTATTGAAATCCCATGTCAGTGCCTGGTGCGGAATAGCCATTTCCACAGTCCACTGGCGGTCCTTGTCTTCCGGCTGATTCAATGTTCCGTCCAGATGAACAGCCAGCTGGATGCCCGGACAGTCCCACTGAATCATAAAATTGCCTCCCGAACGGTAAGGACGGTTCAGCAACAGGTCAAAGATCACTCCGCGGGCATTGTTCTCAATCTCAAAATAATGATGTCCGTCTCCATCCGGATCGATGAAGACTTCAAAATCATTGTCATAATAAATAATGGTGTCACGCTTCGTCAGACGGGCCTGAATATTCGGCTCTTCCAGTACTGCGCTTACATACAGACAGTCGTCATCCCACAACATTTTCGCCTTGGTATCATATTGGGGCTTGGGGAAACCTTCCCCACTGATATCCCGGAAAGAAGAGGTGGGCTGAGCCAACTTCCAGGAGGCTTCATCCGCCGGCCGTCTATCTGTATTTTCTCTGCCGTACGATAACATACATAACCTTCGGGCAAGGTCAGCATGCGGGCATGTTTCTCAAACAGGCTCTGTGCCCCGGCCGGAAGCAGGGAGCACACGAGCAATGAACAAAGAAGCTGAATCTTTCTTTTCATCTGAATGGGTATTTAGTTACGGCTATAGTTGATTTTTGCGTTGTATATTGATGTGTTTTCCATTATTTTTCATATCTTTACGTCCACAAATACTTGTAGTCATGACCTATCAAGAAATATTAGCAGCCGCACAGACTCTGTCAGAGACAGAGCGTGCTTCATTGGTATCCGCATTGTCTTCCGGGAGCGTTTCCCTTTCCGACTCTCCCCGTCTG
>ENA-OQHA01000125-OQHA01000125.1-human-gut-metagenome-genome-assembly--contig:-NODE-125-length-40363-cov-4.459414_pt1 | contig 40363 bp, 61 predicted proteins | sample MGYA00242558_ERZ504707 | MGnify/ENA primary metagenome ERZ504707 (study PRJEB26092, sample SAMD00036197) | human gut metagenome | host: Homo sapiens | study: EMG produced TPA metagenomics assembly of... | reverse complement strand
CTTTCCAGTACGGCCTTTAGTGTGTTTCCTATCTGACTGGCGTATATCCCCCTGTGAGGTCATCCACCTTTTCAGTTCCGCTTTCGGATTCCGTCTTTCCGCATCCGCACTGTTACGCAGTCCGAATTCCTGTTCCAGTTCCCGGCAGGCTGTCATTGAACGGCGGTGTTCATAGGAGTCATTGATTTTCCTTCCTTCATCGTCAATGCATACACTCACGATATGTATGTGCGTGTTGCAGGTATCTCCATGTCTGTACACGATGAACGGCTGGTCACCATAACCCATTTTCTGCATGTATTTCTCTGCCAGTTCCGCCAGCCTGTCATTGTCCAGCCTGTCTTCCGGTGCCGGGCTGAGGGCGATATGCAGGACCGGCTTATCCGTCCTCCTGTTTGCCGTCAGATGGTTTTCAAATGAAAGGAGAGCTAGACGCATGTCCTCGCTCGGCAGTCCCGGGCGGTCGGAAATCATCCGGTGTCCGGAAAGGATTTCCGCCGTCCCCTGAAATACCTTTTCATGATTATAGGCCAGTGCCCCGTAAAGACTTTCTCCGTGACTTATCTTTGCAACCATTTCTTTTCATATTCTTTAGTTAAGGCCATAATCTGTTTGTTGAGCAGTATCAGTTCCAGGGTAGCCTTTTCAAGTTTGTAAAGCAAGGACATCGCCCTTTTTTCCCCGAAGTTTTTCTGTACGGCCCTTACGACCTGATTGTAATTGTTGCCTATTGCCTGGAATTGTCTGTAAAATTCCCCGAGCCGGATGTAATAGTCCATGGAAACCTTGTCCACCTTGATTACCTTCAGCTGTTCTGAAAAGATTGATTTCTTGATAAAGATTGTCCTGTCCCTTGCTCCGGATTCCAGAAACAGTCTTTCAAATCTGCTTTTCTCCTGTGCGTTCAGACGGAAATTGTACTTGTAGTCCGCCGGATCAGTCTTCGGTTTTCTGCCTGTCCTTCTTGCCTGTTTTTTCTCCATGCTTTTCTGCTTTTGGGTTATTTTTCTTTCTCCGTCATGATTTTCCGACTTTGGAGGAAATCTCCCGACCGTTAGGAGGCAAGTTGGTTTTTGTATGGCAGAATACTTTCTGTCGTACAAAAACACAACTTGCTCTGTTCGTTTGAACAGAGAATCCACCTCCAGCGGATTGCTGCGCGACGTGAGCGGCGTGCTGCTGTCCGTCGGAAGATGTTCCAAGCCGTTCATCGGTTCTGACTTTGCAAAATTATGACCGTGTAAACAGTTGTGAAATAGCGGATTGTATGACATATAATGACGCCTGATGACATCTGATGTCATGGTATTGGTTACATATTACCTGTATGCTTGAAAGACCTTATTTTTGACGCGATTTAAGCGTGCAATATTGCAATAACATAATGACATAATAACATAACAACATGGTATTGCAATAATATAAGGACATAATAACGCGGCAACATAATATTGTAATAACATGAGGACATAATAACATGGCAATATAGTATCACAATAGCGTAATGCCATTGTAAGATTAGTGAAAGAAAAAGTGAATATTAACCCCAAAAACAAAAGGTATGAACAAACGTCCGATTCTTGTCGCCTTCAGCAATCAGAAAGGCGGTGTGGGCAAGTCCACGGTAACAGCGGTTCTTGCCAGTTATTTTAATTATGTAAGAGGTCTGAAAGTTGCTGTCGTTGACTGTGACTATCCCCAGTTCAGTCTGGAAAAACTAAGGGGAAGGGATTTGAAGAACCTTGAGAAAAGCGAGTATCACCAGCGACTTTTCTGCCGTCAGTTTGAAGACGGTTCCCGTAAGGCCTATCCGATCGTCACTTCCACGCCGGAGGCAGCCGCAGAGATTCCCGGCAAACTGGAAGGCGACTATGACCTGATATTCTTCGATCTTCCGGAACGGTGAACTCCCGTGGTGTATTCGAGTCCGTCATGAACATGGATTTTATCTTTACTCCCATTGTAAAGGACCGTATGGTCATGCAGAGCAGCCTTTCCTTTGTATCGACCGTTCAGGATTTTATCGGACAGCATCCGGAAGCTCCCCTGAAGGACATACGTTTATTCTGGAACCGTATGGACAGCCGTACTTCAAAAGAACTGTATGTAATGTATAATGCAATAGTGCTTCGTATGGGGTTGAAGGTCTTTGAAACCGTACTTCCGGATCTTGAACGTTTTAACAAGGAAATGACACCTTCTTCCAGGCAGCATTTCCGCTGCACCCTTCTTCCTCCTTCCGAATCACTACTGAAAGACAGCCGTCTTGAGGCGTTTGCCCAGGAGATGGAACGTATCATATTTCCGGGATAATGGCTATGGCAAAGAAAAGAGAGATATTCAAGGTGGACGAGGATGCCTTGAAAGACATGATGGCCAGTGAATCCATTTCCTGCGGTAAATCTGGAACTGATGTCGGCGAGAATGTTCTTCCTGTCACAGAAAAGGAAAAAATGTACCGGATGTAAAGACACAGGGACAGGAAAAGTCCCGGAAAACGATACGCGCCGATCCCGGACTGGAAGAGAAGGTGGAAATGTATAAGGAACTGTTTCTGGACAGAAAGAAGTCCGTACACAGAAAGCAGACCTATATCAGCTATGACATGTATTGCAGGCTGGCCCGTATCCTTCCCCTTCTGAGTGATGACATGAGTGTGCCCGCTTTTTTGGATAATGTGCTGGCACACCATCTTGAGACTTACAGTGAAGAGCTTGGCGAGCTGTTTCGCCGAAAAACCCCAAAAACATTCTGAAAATGATATGGATTGTATTGACTGTTGCCGTATTGGTTTGCGGTCTGCTGTTATGTTGCGTTTATTTACTATCCAATAAGATTTGTTCACTGAAAAGACAGGTCAGAGAGTTGAATGAGAAAATAGGAATAGCGAACTGCTTTCCCGAATATAGCCGTGTGTATCTGAACGATACTCCAGTCGGGAAAGGACGTCAGATTCGTATCCGTTGCGGTTTGTACAACAAGGCAAGCCGCCTTATTCCGTTTATGGCTCCCGGCATGAGTGTTTCAGTCTATGTGAGCAATATCGTGGAGGAGCACTTGAAACGCCACGGAGAATTGCTGAAGAATGAACTTGAATGTTTTCTCTATAAGGATTCTTTATGGAAGACTGATATACTTCTGTGTACGGATTGTCTGTATAGGCTATTTGCTGTACAGCGTGTATGGCTGGAGAAGGCGTATCGAAACTGTTTGTACCCTGCTTTATGGGAAACCTTGCGTGAAGAAGGAAAATAAAGAAGCTGCCGGAACGGAATCTGCGGTTTCAGATGCAGAAGTGATGGGAAGTACCCGTTATGTCTATCTGGACGAGAATGCCGGAAAGACTGCCGTTCCCTTCATGAGCCAGCCACTTGAAAGGAATTTTATCGGTGAGGAGGAGGATGTGCAGCAGGAAGATGTGGAATGCAACCTTCAGCTGGATAAAATGAAACTCCTGCAGGAAGTCCAGGAAGACCTTGATGCGGAGTCTCCCGAAGTGGAATCCGTATCACCTGTTCTGTCCAGCAGGGACATGGAAGTACTCGGCGAATATCTGACACATCAGGATGAAGCCGACCATGAGAAGGCCATGCAGGCGGCCCGTGTCCTGTTCTCCATCAGGCAGACCAGCCTGATTGATGTGTTCCTTTCCAATATGGAGAATTCCGCGATTGTAGAGGAACTGATAGACAGGTATCTTGATGAGGACGGCAATCCCAAACCGCTTAAAGTAAAGGATGGGAATGAACCGTCTGACGAGTGGCGGAAATATATCTGACACCGATATATTCAGGCATCCCGGAAATCTTTTCGGGATGCTTTTTTTATGTCTGTAAGGCTTCCTGAATGACATCTGATGACATCTGGTGACACCTGATGACGGTGTTGTATCACAGCGGTTTAAGCCTTATATATTTGCAGTCGAATTCAACATTTATGTCAAACCCCAAAATGATTCAACAATGAAGAGAAGAATCCTATTTTCAGTATTATGTGTGCTGGCAGCGGCAGGTGCCTTCGCACAGGGACAGGGTCTTGCCGGCATCAATGAGGCTACCAGCCTTATGACTTCGTATTTCGATCCGGCCACCAAATTGTGTTATGCCATCGGAGCCGTACTCGGTCTGGTCGGCGGTATCAAGACGTATGGCAAGTTCAGCAGCGGTGACCCGGATACGTCCAAGACTGCGGCAAGCTGGTTCTTCGCCTGCATCTTCCTGATTGTGGCCGCCACCATTCTCCGTTCCTTCTTCCTATAAGCCATGGATTACCGTATCAACAAAGGAGCAGGCCGTCCGATTGAGTTCAAGGGCTTGAAATCACAGTACCTGTTCTTTTTTGCCGGAGGCCTTGTATCGGTCTTTCTTGCGGTGGTTGTCCTGTATATGGCCGGTGTCAGCCAGCTGGTATGCCTGTCTTTCGGGGCGATATCCGGTACCCTTGCCGTATGGCTGACTTTCCGCATGAATGCCCGCTACGGTGAGCATGGGCTGATGAAGATGCTGGCCGAGAAACGCCATCCGCGCTATCTGTCAGCCCGTCGCAGAATATTCAGAGCATTAACCAAAAAGAAGAGAAAGAAATGAGAAGTGTATTGAAGGCCTGTGATCTGGAAGACAGATTCCCGATTCTGGCCGTGGAAAACAACTGCATCGTAAGCAAGGATGCGGACATTACGGTAGCCTTCGAGGTCGAGCTGCCTGAACTGTACACGGTGACGGCGGCGGAATATGAAGCCATTCACGGTACCTGGGTAAAGGCCATGAAGGTGCTTCCAAATTATTCGGTCGTGTACAAGCAGGACTGGTTCGTCAAGGAAAACTACCGGAGCGAAGGAAACGGGACGGAAAGTTTCCTGTCCCGCAGCTATGAGCGTCATTTCAACGAACGCCCGTATCTCAGACACCGCTGCTTCCTGTATCTGACAAAGACCACACGCGAACGTGCCCGTCGCCGCAGTGATTTCAGTACCTGTGCCGCGGCTATATCCTTCCCAAGGAAATCACGGACTGGGATTCGGTCGTGAAATTCCTGGAGGCGGTGGAGCAGTTCGAGCGTATCATGAACGATTCGGGGCATGTCAGGATGAAGCGTCTCAGAACGGAAGAGGTGGTCGGAACGGAAGAATGTCCCGGGCTGATTGAAAGATACCTGACTCTCGGTATGGAGGACACGCACCCCGTATTACAGGACATCTGCCTTGATCCGGAACGTATGCGCATCGGTGACAAACGTCTTTGCCTGCATGTACTTTCCGATACGGAAGACCTTCCCGGCAGTGTGGGCACGGACATGCGCTATGAGCGCTTATCCACGGACCGTAGCGACTGCCGTCTTTCGTTTGCGGCTCCGGTAGGACTCCTGCTTTCATGCAACCATGTCTATTCGCAGTACGTGTTCATCGATGACGCGCAGGAAATCCTGCAACGCATGGAAAAGACCTCACGCAACATGCTGTCCCTGTCGAAATACAGCCGCAGCAATGCCGTGAACTATGAATGGGCAGAAATGTATCTTGACGAGGCGCATACGAAAGGGCTTGTTCCGGTACGGTGTCACTGTAACGTACTGGCCTGGGCGGAAGACGAGGAAGAGTTAAGGCGTATCAAGAACGATACCGGCAGCCAGCTTGCCCTGATGGGATGCGTACCCCATTACAACACGATAGATACTCCGGTGCTGTACTGGTCTGGTATTCCCGGCAATGCGGGCGATTTTCCGGCTGAGGAAAGTTTCTATACCTTTCTGGAACAGGCTGTCTGCCTGTTTGCTTCGGAAACGAATTACCGCAGTTCGCCCAGCCCGTTCGGTATCCGTATGACGGACAGGCAGAGCGGCGTACCGCTTCATCTGGACATCAGTGACCTGCCCATGCGCAAGGGAATCATCACCAACCGCAACAAGTTCATACTCGGTCCCTCCGGCAGCGGTAAATCCTTCTTAACGAACCATCTTGTCCGCCAGTATTATGAACAGGGTACCCATATCCTGCTGGTGGATACCGGAAACAGCTATCAGGGACTTTGCAGCCTGATTCATGACCGGACACATGGCGAGGACGGTATCTATATCACCTATGAGGAGGACAATCCCATCGCCTTCAATCCGTTCTATACGGATTCCGGGGAATTTGACGTGGAAAAGCGTGAAAGCATCAAGACACTGATACTCACACTCTGGAAACGTGAGGATGAAGCCCCAAGCGTTCTGAAGAAGTGGCCCTTTCTGGAGCGGTGAACGCATACATCCGCAGGATAACGGAAAACAGGGATGTCAGACCCGATTTCAACGGATTCTACGAGTTTGTGCGTGATGACTACCGCCGGATGATTGAGGAGAAGAAAGTCCGTGAGAAGGATTTTGACATCGACGGTTTCCTGAACGTGCTGGAACCGTTCTACCGTGGCGGTGATTATGATTTCCTGCTTAATTCGGACAAGGAACTGGATCTTACCAACAAGCGCTTTATCGTATTTGAACTGGACAATATCAGCGGAAACAAGGTGCTTCTGCCCGTGGTCACGCTGATAATCATGGAAACCTTCATCGCTAAGATGCGCCGTTTGAAAGGCATCCGTAAGATGATACTCATTGAGGAATGCTGGAAAGCCCTGATGTCCGCCAATATGAGTGAGTACATAAAGTATCTTTGTGCGCCCGTAAAGGTTGCATCGTAAATATCTCTTTGGCAAGAGATTAGGAACGTGTTCTTTGAAAAATAACCTATCATCAGCCGACTTATCTGTTTCGGGAAAACTTAACCGAGCAGGGAGTGTAGCATGTCGGAAAAGTCATAAGTCAGTTAGTTACCAAACTGCGACTGAATGGCGAGATGAAAAGATAGATATGAGGATAAAGTCCGAATTGATTGAACGATAGTCTGAGTGGTCCCCCTTGAGGCTATGGCGTAAGGTAACTATCAACCGCCATATCGTGATAATACTTCAGTGAATAGGTATGAATGTAGCAAGAACTTATCACGACACAAGCGCAGTAAGCGATTAAAGGACGGAAGTCGTATCCGACAATCTATCATGCCAACAGTTACGATGTGATAAACGGGGATTACCTATCCCGAAGTGCCGAAAGGCTATTAGGTTTGACCTATGAAAATTCGGAGTGGTAACGGAGCTTCCATAGTAGTCCGAGCAAGGTAACACCTTGTACATGGCGAAGGGAAGCAGCTAATTATTAATACAATTAACGGAAAATGTGAGAGACATTATGAGAAGTCCAGAAAGAGTATTAAACAGTCTGTCAGAACACAGTAAGGATGCAAGCTATAAGTTTGAACGCCTTTACAGAATTTTGTTCAATGAGGAAATGTTCTATGTTGCCTATCAGCGTATTTATGCTAAAGAAGGTAACATGACTAAAGGTTCGGACGGTCAGACCATTGACAACATGAGCCTGAAACGAATTAAAAAGTTGATTGATACGTTAAAAGACGAAACGTACCAGCCCCAACCGTCAAAGAGAGTGTACATACCGAAGAAAAACGGTAAGAAAAGACCTCTTGGCGTACCGACTTTCAATGACAAGTTGATACAGGAAGTGGTAAGAATGGTATTGGAAGCCATATACGAGGGGAGTTTTGAATATACCTCGCATGGGTTTCGTCCCAATCGAAGCTGCCATACTGCATTAACTCATATCCAAAAGGAGTTTAGCGGTGCAAAATGGTTTGTAGAGGGAGATATAAAAGGCTTCTTTGATAATATAAACCATGATGTATTGATAAGCATTCTTTCGGAACGCATTGCGGATGAACGATTCATCCGATTGATACGCAAGTTTTTGAAAGCTGGATATATTGAAGAATGGCAATTCCACAATACTTACAGTGGCACACCGCAAGGTGGTATCATCAGCCCGATATTGGCTAATATATACCTTGACAAGCTGGATAAGTATATAAAGGAATACACTGCCAAATTCGACAAAGGGAAGAAACGAAAATTCAGTAGAGAAAGTATGGACTATAAAAATGCAAGAAGCCGTACTGTGCGAAGATTGAAGTCCGTAAAAGACGAAAGGCAAAGGACAAAGCTAATCCTTGAACTGAAAGCAATAGAACAAGGACGGGCTAAATATCCCAACGGCGAAGAAATGGATGCCGATTACAGAAGGATGAAATATGCAAGATATGCAGATGATTTTCTTGTGGGAATTATCGGAAGCAAGCAGGATGCGCTACAGATAAAGGAAGATATTAAAAACTTCCTTGCTGATAAATTGGCATTGGAACTGTCCGATGAAAAGACACTTGTCACCCACACGGAAAGACCTGCCAAATTTCTCGGATATGAAATCACTGTAAGAAAGTCCAACGACCAAAAAAGGGATAAACGGGGTAGATTAAGAAGAAGAACCTATGGTAAAAGGGTCTGCTTAAATGTCAGTATGGAAACTGTCCGTAAAAAACTTTTCAATTTGGGAGTCTTGGAACTGACAAACCGTAACGGAAAGGAAATATGGAAACCGAAATGTAAATCGGGACTGATATTCAATGACGACCTTGAAATCCTTGATAGTTATAATCGAGAAATCGTGGGTTTCTATAACTATTACTCCATAGCTAACAACTGCGCCCATGCCTTGAATAATTTCAGTTACATCATGGAATACAGCATGTACAAACGTTTGCAGGCAAATACAAGTGCCGCACACGTGAGGTAAACAAGAAATATCGCAAGAACGGTAGGTTTACCATAAAGCACATGACTAAAACAGGTGTAAAGGAAAGATACTTTTATAATGGTGGGTTCAAACGAAAAAAGCCCACCTATAAATCGGAATGTGACACTATGCCACGGACAATTTATACCGCAGGGCGGACAAGCCTTGTTGAAAGACTAAAAGCCCGTGAGTGTGAATTATGTGAAGCGACAGACGACCTTGTTATGCATCATGTAAGGAAACTAAAGAACTTACAGGGCAAGGAAAGCTGGGAACGACACATGATTGCCCGTAAACGCAAGACGATTGCCGTGTGCAGGAGTTGTCACGAGAAGATACATGACGGAAAGATAGACTGAAATTAGTGGAGAGCCGGATACGCTGAGAGGTGTAAGTCCGGTTCGGGGGCGAGCTTTTGGAAACCTGCCATAGAAATATGATAAGGCGCCGGGTGCTTAGCCTACTTAAGACCGTCAGAAAATATTTCGGTGAGGCCGTGGTGGTCACCCAGGAAGTGGATGACATCATCAGTTCCCCTGTCGTAAAGGAAGCTATCATCAACAACAGTGACTGCAAGATTCTTCTTGACCAGCGGAAATACATGAACAAGTTCGACCATATCCAGCGGCTTCTCGGACTGACCGACAAGGAACGCGGACAGATCCTGTCCATTAACCAAGCCAACCATCCCGGACGTTTCTACCGTGAGGTCTGGATCGGTCTTGGCGGTACCCACTCGGCCGTGTATGCCACGGAAGTCAGCGATGAGGAATATGCCGTATATACCACGGAAGAGTCGGAAAAGCTGGAATTGCAGAAGCTGGCCAGGGAACTGGGCGGAAATCTGGAACTGGCCGTGAAACGCATTGCGGAAATGAGAAGGGAAAGGAAAAGGTCAAACGGTAAAGCATGACGGTTATGAATGACAGTTTTGAATCGGATGAAAGAAAGCGTAAGGAGACCATTGAATGTCTCTACTGGTCCCTGATGAACGGATGGGACATACCGAAGGATATCCGTGAATATTACGGATTTTCAGAAGACTATGAGCTGTATCACCGGCTTGAAAGTATGGAACCGGAAGATTACAGGGAAAGAAGGCTCAGAGGCGAGATACCTGATGCCGTAGAGGTCGATGTAAGACTGACACATGCTGTGGAGAAGGTCTTCGAGCGGCTTTGTTCCCCTCCTCCCGTACAGTATCTCGACAAGCTGTACGGGGAACTGGAAAAGCTGGGAGGTTTCATCGCCAACCCGAAGAATATTGACAGCCCTTTCATTAATTCCTGTTTTCTCATGAAATACGGCATTGACCGGAATTCCCCGGATGAAATCAGGCGGCAACAGTCAGAAAAGGCCTATAAGGAACTTTATGCCAGGTTTGAAACCATGGTTGGCCTGAAGTCCCCAAACAAAAAGGACGATGCCATTATCGCAAGGAATGCCGGCAGCCAGCCTGTAAGGACAGGCCGACCGGAAAAGTCCGCATCCCTGTCAGTCCGAAGCCAAAGAGACGCAAGATGGGACTTTGAGAGATTCAGTAAAACAAGAACAACATCATTAAAAAGACAAGACATGAAAAACAGACAGTTGTACAGACTGGCCGCCTGCCTGATCGGGGCGGCATCACTGCTGTTGCAGAGCTGTAGTGAAAGCAGGTTCAAGGACTGTGACCGCCTGTGCGGTTCATGGAGCAGTGTGGAAGGCAAGCCCGATGTCCTTATATATAAGGAAGGGGACGCTACAAGGTGACGGTTTTCGCCCGCAGCGGAAAGACACGGAAGCTGAAGCCGGAAACCTATCTGCTGGTGGAAGAAAACGGTAACCTGTTCATCAATACCGGCTACCGCATAGACATCGCCTACAATGAGGCGGCTGACGTATTGACCTTTTCTCCGAACGGTGACTATGTAAGGAAGGAGGTGCGTCCATGAGAAAAAGACTGCTGCTGCTTTGTGCAGGAACCTTTTTTCTTGCCGGACAGATACGGGCACAGTGGTGGTGACCGATCCGGGAAACCTTGCCCAGAGTATCATCAACATGTCGGACAATATCGTGCATACCTCTTCAACCGCGACAAGTACCGCCCAGAATTTTGCGGAGACGGTGAAGATATACCAGCAGTACAAGAAATACTATGATGCCCTGAAGTCCGTCAACAATCTGGTGAAGGATGCCCGTAAGGTCAGTGAGATCATCCTGATGGTCGGTGACGTGTCGGAAATCTACGTGACCAATTTCCAAAAGATGCTGGGTGACGAGAACTTTTCTCCCGAAGAACTGGATGCCATCGCTTTCGGTTATACCAAACTTCTGGAAGAGAGCAACGGGGTGTTGCAGGACCTCAAGCAGGTAATCAACGTCAGCACCCTTTCCATGACCGACAAGGACCGTATGGACGTGGTGGATGACTGTTATGCCAGTATGCGCCGTTACCGCAATCTCGTGAATTACTATACGAACAGGAATATAGCCGTGAGTTTTCTGCGTGCCCGCAAGAAGAATGACCTTGACCGTGTCCTGAAGCTCTATGGCAATGACACCTCCAAATACTGGTAACCTATGGTATTGTTATCCGTGGATTTCTCGAATCTCCATACCATTCTGGAGAGCCTTTACAATGAAATGATGCCCCTTTGCGGGGATATGCTGGATGTGGCCAAGGGACTTGCCGGACTCGGTGCCCTGTTTTATGTGGCCGTCCGTGTCTGGCAGTCGCTTGCCCGTGCCGAACCGATAGACGTGTATCCGCTTCTGCGCCCGTTTGCGATAGGCATCTGCATCATGCTTTTCCCGACTCTGGTACTCGGAACGATGAATACGGTGCTGAGTCCGATTGTGCAGGGAACCCACAAGATGCTTGAGGGGCAGACGATGGACATGCAGCAGTACCGTGAACAGAAGGACAGGCTGGAACGTGAAGCCATGCTCCGTAATCCGGAAACGGCCTATCTGGTCAGCGATGAGGAGTTTGACCGTCAGCTGGACGAGCTCGGATGGTCGCCCGATGCATGGCAACCCGCATGGGCATGTATATGGAAGTGGGCATGTACAATCTGGAAAAGAATATCCGTGACGCCTTCCGCAGTCTGCTGGAACTGCTTTTTGCCGCGGCATCCCTGCTTATAGATACGGTAAGGACCTTTTTTCTGGTTGTATTGTCCATCCTCGGTCCCATTGCCTTTGCCTTCAGTGTGTGGGACGGTTTCCAGTCCACGCTCAGCCAGTGGTTCACACGTTACATTTCCGTCTATCTGTGGCTTCCCGTGAGTGACCTTTTCAGCTGTATGCTGGCCAAGATTCAGGTACTTATGCTGCAGAACGACATCCTGGAGCTCCAGAACAATCCGAACTATTCGTTGGACAACTCCAATTCGGTATATGTGATCTTCATGCTGATAGGTATCATCGGATATTTTACCGTGCCGACCGTGGCCGGATGGATTGTGCAGGCAGGCGGTGCCGGAAACTACAACCGAAACATCAACCGTACCGCGACCAAGACCGGAGGATTTGCAGCCGGTGCCGCAGGTTCCGGACTGGGAAATATCGGAGGGCGTCTGCGTGGAAAATAAACTGAACAGGAACATTAAAATCATGAAAACAGATGGAATTCAAATCACTGACCAATATTGAAAGCAGTTTCAGACGGATACGCCTGATGCTTGCGGTCTTTGTCGGATGCTGCACGCTCGTGACCGTCTTTGCCCTGTGGAACTCATACCGCTTTGCGGAGAAACAGCGTGAGAAAATTTATGTACTCGATGGCGGCAAGTCACTGATGCTTGCCCTTTCACAGGATCTTTCACAGAACCGTCCGGCTGAAGCTAGGGAGCATGTAAGAAGGTTCCATGAGCTTTTTTTCGGGCTGTCACCACAGAAGGATGCCATCGAGCACAATATCAACCGTGCCTTGCAGCTGGCGGACAAAAGCGCCTATCATTACTATGTGGATTTTGCCGAGAAAGGATATTACAACCGTCTCATTTCCGGTAATATCAATCAGGTGGTACGGGTGGACAGCGTGGTCTGCGACTTTTCCGGATACCCCTACAGGGCCAGGACGTATGCCCGCCAGATGATTATCCGTGAGAGTAATGTGACGGAACGTTCGCTGGTGACTGACTGCCAGCTTCAGAATACGTCCCGTTCCGATGACAACCCCAACGGCTTTATCATCGAACATCTGACCATACTGGAAAACAAGGACATAAGGAGCGTAGAGCGATGAAAAGGAACCTGACGAGACAGGCGAACCTTCAACTCAGGAGGTTCTGCCACAGACTTACCGTTAAACAGCGCAAGGCCGTTCTCTGGATACTGTTTGTCCCGTTTACCGCCGCATGTGTCTATACGGCATGCAGACCGTTTATAGGCAGTAATAATCGGGAGTCCGGAATGGAATTTATGGAAAAGGATTCACTCCGTATGGAGTTCATTCAATCTATTGTAAGAAATGGAGAAAGAAAAAGTCAAGAAAGTAATGGAACGGCTGATGAAACCGTTCAGGCTCCGGTCTTCAAAGGACAGGAAGCCGCTGAGTGAGGAACAGAAACGCAAACGCGCCGGATTTGTGGTGTATCCGCTGATGTTCCTGCTGTGTCTGGGAAGTTTCTATCTGATATTCTCACCTTCCGGGCAGGAACGGGAGCGGCAGGATAAAGGACAGGGATTCAATACGGAAATCCCTTCTCCCGAGGACAGCCGCCTGGAAGGAAACAAGAAGGATGCCTATGAAAAGGCTCTGATGGAACAGGAAAGCAGGAAAAGGAAGACATTCTTTGAAGCTGCGGAGTCCATGTTTGCCAAAGAGGAACGGAAAGACAGTGTCCGTCTTCCCGATAACATTCCACCGGAGAGGCAAACAAACACGGAAACGGAAACAGAAAAAGGAAATGCCGGACCGGTCAGTTCCTCGGCCGGAGCCTACTGTGAGATGAACCGTACGCTGGGAAGCATCTATGAACCGCGGACCGATCCGGAAAAGGAAAGGCTTCTGGAAAGGATTGAGGAACTGGAGCGTATGCAGCAACAGCAGCAGAAACAGGAGCCACTGTCAGGCATGGAGGAAAAGATGGCCCTGATGGAAAAATCATACGAACTGGCCGCCAAATACAATAACCGTCAGGCAGTGGAGACTCCTTCTCCCGTCAGAAAAGCGGAGGACAAAAAAGCCATACCGGTGAAACAGGTTCACAATGAGGTGGTATCCTCGCTTTCCAGACCTATGAGCGACGAAGAGTTCATATCCGCCTTTTCGGGAGAACGCAATGCCGGTTTCAATACGGCTGTCGGCCGGAAGACAGTAACGGAAGGCAATACCATTGCTGCCTGTGTACACGGAACACAGACCGTATCCGACGGACAGGCCTTGCGCCTGCGGCTTACCGAGCCCATGTCCGTTGCCGGACGTTTCATACCGAAAGGGACCGTACTGGTAGGTGGCACACGCATACAGGGTGAACGGCTGGAAATCATGGTCAATGCCGTGGAATACAAGAGAACTATCCTGCCGGTGGAGCTAGAAGTCTATGATCTAGACGGACAGCAGGGAATCCTGGTGCCGGGTTCACTGGAATATGACGCTGCCAGGGAGATTGCCGCCAACATGGGAACCTCGATGAACAGCAGCATCAACATTTCCACAGATGCCGGGGCGCAGATTGCCTCCGATCTGGGAAAAGGTGTGATACAGGGCGTTTCCCAGTACATATCCAAACGGATGCGTACGGTAAAGATTACTTTGAAGGCCGGACACCGGGTACTGCTCCATTCACCGGAGAAATGAAATACAGGAAACTATGAAAGAAAAGACAACCATTAAACAAAAGCACATGAAGAAGATTCTGATGATGTTTGCCCTTTTACTGGGCGTATCGGCTGCCTGGCGCAGCAGAGTAGCGGTGATTATTATGAGGGGCTGACCCGCAAGATCGGTTTCAGCCAGATGATTCCGCCGCATGGACTGGAAATAACGTATGACAAGACTGTCCATGTCATTTTCCCTGCTCCGGTCAAGTATGTGGATCTTGGTTCTACAAACCTGATAGCCGGCAAGGCCGACGGTGCCGAGAATGTAATCCGAGTAAAGGCCACGACACGAAATTTCAGGGAGGAGACCAATATGTCTGTAATAACCGAAGACGGGAACTTCTATACCTTCAACGTGAAGTATGCCGATGAGCCGCTGCTGCTGAATGTGGAGATGTGTGATTTCATCCATGACGGAGAATCGGTGAACCGTCCCAACAATGCCATGGAAATCTATCTGACCGAGCTGGATAACGAGTCACCCCGTCTGGTACGTCTTATCATGAAATCCGTGTATGAGAATGACAAGCGCCGTATCCGTCATATCGGCTGCAAGCGTTTCGGTATCCAGTATCTGCTCAAAGGACTGTACACCCATAATGACCTGCTTTATTTCCATACCCAGGTAAAGAACTCCTCGAATGTGCCCTTTGACGTGGATTTCATTACGTTCAAGGTGGTGGACAAAAAGGTGATGAAGCGTACGGCCATGCAGGAGCAGGTGATTTATCCGCTGCGTGCCTACAATTATGTGACACGTGTAAACGGCAGGGATTCGGAATGTACGGTATTTGCCCTTCCCAAGTTTACAATACCGAACGATAAGAAACTGGTTGTGGAGATGTATGAGAAACAGGGTGGCCGTCACCAGAGTTTTGAGGTGGTCAACGAAGACCTGGTGCGTGCGGAAACCATCAACGAACTGAAGGTACGATGAGAACGAAAGTATTGTATATGCTGGCATTGCTGCTTGTCCTTTCCGTAGGACAGGCAGAAGCCCAGCGGATTCTGCCAAGGATGCAGGGTGTGGAAATGCGTGGAGGTATGGCTTCCGATAACGGATACTATATGGGAATGATACTTCAAGCTATGCCAAAGGCGGGAACAAATGGGTATATGGAGCGGATTACCTGCATATGAAACACGGTTACCGTCATGTGACCATCCCTTCGGCGCAGTTTACGGCAGAAGGCGGATATTACCTGAATTTCCTTTCCGATGCGGGAAAAGTGTTCTTCCTCAATCTGGGAGGATCGGCACTGGCTGGATATGAGACGGTAAACTGGTCCGATAAAAAACTCTATGACGGGGCCACTCTGAAAAACGGCGATGCTTTGTGTACGGCTGTGCCCTGACGCTGGAGATGGAACTATACCTTGCCGACCGTGTGGCATTGACGGCTTCCTTGCGTGAACGTTTCCTGTGGGGCGGAAGTCTCGGACATTGCCATACCCAGTATGGAATCGGCATCCGTTTTATGATAAATTAGTGGGTTATGGAACTGGAAGAGATTAGACAGATTTCCCTTGTCGGTTTTCTTGAAAATCTGGGCATATGCCTGTATCCCGTAAAGGAAATGATGTCTGGTTCAGATCCCCTTTCAGAAATGAGAGAACCGCATCCTTCAAGGTGGATACGCAGCGGAATGTCTGGTTTGATTTTGGCCTCGGAAAGGGAGGTGACATCTTCCATCTTGCCGGAGAACTGACCGGAAGTACCGGTTTCATGGAACAGCTGGAGTTCCTTTCAGGGAAATCCGGCATCCTTCCCCTCCGGCCTTTACAGGAACGTAAGAAGATACCCCGCGTTTCCGGATTCGAGGACGTGAAAGTGACGGAACTGAGTCATGAGGCATTGAAAGGTTACCTGAAAGAGAGAGGCATTGATCCGGCCATAGCCGGGAGATTCTGCAAGGAAGTGGCATACGGAATACGGGGCAAACGGTATTTTGCCATAGGCTTCATGAACCGGAGCGGCGGCTATGAACTCCGTAACCCGATGTTCAAGGGATGCATCTCTCCCAAGGACATTTCCTGTGTGTCCCTGTCCGGAAAGAAACAGGATACGTGCTGTGTGTTTGAAGGATTTGTGGATTTCCTTTCGGCATTGGTATTGCGGATTGTGAAGGACGAGGACTGCCTGGTGCTGAACTCTGTATCCAATCTGGAACGGTCGTATGCCGTTCTGGAGGGTTACGGTAAAATCCTGTGCTTTCTTGACCGTGATCGGGCCGGGATTACTGCACTGGAGACTTTGAACATACATTTCGGGAATAAGGTTATGGACTGTTCCGGTTTGTATGATGGATTAAAGGACTTGAATGAATATCTGACAAAAACAAAGGAAAACAAATGAAGACAGAAAAGAATATAAGAAAAGGATTTGGGCTGGCAGGCAAGATTGCCATGTTCTGCATAGTTCTGGTCAGTCTTGTACTGACCTCGTGCGAATCCGAGCTGGAAATCCAGCAGAGTTATCCGTTTACCGTGGAAACAATGCCGGTTCCCAAGGAACTGAACAGGAATGAGACGGCGGAAATACGGTGTGAACTCAAAAGTGAGGGCGATTTTGACGGTACGGTCTATACGATCCGTTATTTCCAATATGACGGGGAAGGTTCCCTGAAACTGGACAACGGTCTTGAATTCAAACCGAATGACCGTTATCTGTTGGAGAACCGGAAGTTCAGGATGTATTATACTTCACTATGTGACGAGGCGCAGAACTTCATTGTCGTTGTCGAGGACAATTGGGGAAACATGACGGAAATGGAATTTGACTTCAATGATGCAGGCGATGAAGAGACGGATGCCGTGGAAGATTCTTTGTCAGTTCAGGAAGGAGGTGCCCTATAATAACCGTTAGACTTCTAAGGTCAGTACTGCCATTGGTGGTACTGGCCATGACGGTAACTTCCCTGCGTGCACAGGAGAATGTGGAAGACTCACGTTGGGAAACGGCTGTCAGGTGTATCAAGAAATACGAAGGATGGCATGGTCCGGAACATTATCCGTATGTTGCATACGGTCACCGTATCAGAAAAGGGGAAAAGTTTCCCGTCAGTCTGACAGAAAGTGAGGGAGACAGTATTCTGAGAAAAGACCTGAAGGAAATGTGTGCGTTGTTCCGTCATCTGGGAAAGGATTCGCTTTTGGTTGCATGTCTGGCATACCAGGTGGGACCATATAGGTTGCTCGGTTATGGCAGGATACCCAAAAGCACGTTGATAAGGAAACTGGAAGCCGGTAACCGGGACATTTATGCGGACTTCATACGATATTGTCACTATAAGGGAAAGAAAATTCCGTCAATTGAAAGGAGAAGAAAAGAAGAATACAGATTACTGTTTATGCCATAGAAAACAAGACAGCGTGAATTTATCATGATTCACGGCTGTCTTGTTATAATATCCTGTCTAAAAAAAGTGACAGGGGATAAATGAACCGATTATACTGTTTCAGAGCATCCATATCCAGCTTCATGTTTTTGTAAGGATTTGAATCGTCTGTATAGAAATAGATGTCTGTTGTCTGGTTACCATTTTTTATAATTTTCCCGTTCAATGGTATCGCGTCCACATCCTCGAACTTTTCAAGGGGAAGGCCTTCAATAGAACCGGTTTCCTGTTTGCCGAGACTATTTGTATAGTGATTGAACAGTACAAATCCTTTTCGGGCATAATCAATGTGAATGCCGTATGGACGGTTGCGGTAAAAGTTTTCTCTGGCTTTTTCCTGATAATTTTCCATTATAATACCGGTTTGACAATTTCAATCTTCAATCCGAGTGCATCAATGATACGGCAGAACGTACTGATACCCGGATCTACAATACCTTTTTCTATTCTGGAGATATAGGACTTGTTGGTCCCGATTTTTTCAGCCAGTTCGGACTGGGTCATCTTTTCCTTCTTTCTGGCATCGCATATAATCTGTCCCATGCAGTAGCGTATGCCTCCTTACGGAACTCCTCACGTTCAGGTGTTCCCGGCTTGCCGAATTCCGCATCCATGATAGCATCGATGCTGGTCAGGTTTTCATTTCTTGCTTTCATAATACTCCTCCTTTATCTTTAATGCTTTTTCTATTTCAGAAGGCGGTGTCTTCTGTGTCTTTTTCTGAAATCCGTTGAACAGGATTACGATGTTCCCGTCATCAAATATGAAGAATACCCGGAAGATGTTGCCTCCATATTCAGCACGGATTTCATAGAGCTCTTCGCGCAGATACTTTACGAACTTGCTGCTTACCCTTTCCTGTACTTTCAGCATATCAAGAATGTAGTATATCTTACGGGCTTCCTCTTTTCTGAGAGATGAGATAAAGTCCATGAAATAATTCTTGTAGGCTGATATGGTCCTTTCCTGTTTCATGCTGCAAATATATATAAAGTTTACATATCAGGCAACTTTGAAAAGATGAAAATAAATTATTCCTCATTTTCCAAGTTGGTAAAGTTAAAACATTCCGTAACGATGAAGTCTTCTCCTCCGTATTCTGCCAACGCCATGAAATCGGACAGGCTGTCGCAATAGAAGAAGATGGCATCATCATGCTCTTCCGGAATGTTTTCGAGTGCTATGGAAACTTCCGTTTCTTTCATATCATCTTTCCAGATGATACGGCATAAGGCCAGTTGCGGTTCGGTATTGTAAGTCTCTGTAAACTCTTTATATTTCTGAGATATTCCCTTCTTTACTTCAGATGTGTCGCTTATGACTACTCCGGTTTTACAGTTGTCGCACCACCCATACTGAAAAGAGTCATCTGTATAGTGGTCAAAGTCCTTTGTATTGGGATTTATCATCGCTTCACAGGTTACGTTTGTACTTCCGCATTTGCAGCATATAACATTATCTTCTTTTATATGGAAGATGTTTGTTATGGCTTCCAGAATATCGTTAAGCCATACCGGATTGGCTAGAGCCGCCTCATGGCGGCTTGTTACCTTGTAATTTTCTCCGGTTATCTTATCATGGACTTCAAGTGTGATTCCTTTTCCGACAGCAGTTACCTTGTGTACGGAACATTCGCACGGATCACCTATCTTGTCAAACCAGATTACGTAAACCGGATTGTCATTGTCTGTCAGTATTACTTCGGAAACCGAGTTTACCTTCATCAGTGCAAGTATCCTGCCGATGATTTCATCGCACAGGTTTTCAATTCTTTTTTGGAGAATATTCATATTCAGATAAGATTTAGATGTTGGACTTCTTTTTTGTATTTCTCCAGTGAAGGCTTGTATCCCTGTTCATGGATAACGTCCTTCAGCTCTTTCAGGGTATAGGTCCGGGCTATGTCCAGTCCGTAGTCTTCCGCAAAGGCTTCTATTCCAATCAGACAATACCCCATATTGCGGTGTACCGTTTCTGCATTGATTTCCATAGAGTCATCTGTTCCTTTGGGGAGTACAGCCTGCTCCTTCAATTGACGGATCTTGTATTGCAGGCCGGAGGCGAGCCTTTCCATGTTCCTGTCATGGTAGGTCAGCCCGTCCTTGCGGATACAGTATTCCACTGTCTGCCCCATGAAAGAGTTGCGGAATATTTCGCAACCCAGTATGGTACGGATATGTTCCACCTCATAATACCGCATGGCCTGTACATCCTTCAAATCCTTTTGAATCTTCGGAATCCGGAATTGCGGGTCGTTGTCACATATTGTCTTTCCAGCCATGTCCGGTGGAATGTAGTAATCTGTTTTCTGAACACTGTCTTGGCAGGCATATATCGGTTGGATGGCGTGTCATGATAAGATAGTATTCACTTTCATGCCATCCGCGTTTACATTTTTGTAAGGCGATGTAAGCGAGTCCTATACGGCAGTATCGGCGGCTGTCATCACGGTCCCTGATATGCTTGAAATCCGTTTCACATCCATAGAATTCGGCTGGAAGCCCTGTATATTTTTGGAATTCCATGACCCGTTCCTTGAAATACCGGATATTATCCTGGTCTTTTTGACATAACAGCCTGGACATTTCAGGTGTGATGAATTCCATCCGCAGATAATGGAAGTATTGAGGTTTCTCCTTGAGAACCTTCTCGGCAAGTTTTCTGGTCTGTAGTTTCTTCGGCAGTTGAGGGAGCCAGCGCAGACTATGGCCGTATTCGGTGAAATATTCCACAAGTTCCCTGTTCCAGCGTTCCGATGGAATATCAGGGTAGAACGAATCCCTTCTGGCCAGTGCCATACAAACCTCTTTCGTCATCAGGTTCGGTTCAAGAATGAAGTTGTAACTGTTGATTTCTCTTTTTACTTCAAGTGTATGAATAAGTCTTTCCGGTGTCCGGAACCGTCTGGGAAGTTTGTTAAACAGGTTAGGTTCCAGCTCCATTGCTTTGTCAGCCATGGCATCATCCGCATGTTTGGAGAACCACTCGTAATGTCCGTATGAATCGAAAATGCCATGCAGGTTGCCTGTCTTGTGACAGATGGCCTTCCATACGGTGTCATAGTCAAGCCAGCGTGTATCCACTTCCTTGATACAGCGTATGGCCCATTCCTTGTAGTATGCTGCCTGTTTGAAACATTTAGGCATCATTTTGTCGATAGTCATGGTTGCGATACGTCCGTCATGGATCAGTTCTTTCCAAAGTCTGAAATCCTTGGCTTGTCGCGGAACGAAAGAAAGCATGACGCTTGTTTCATATAAGAACTGCTGTTCATACCTCTCTGAACAGTACCGGTAACCTCCGTTTTGCTGTACGTCACGGTAAAGGGAGTATATTGCATCACGGACTGTTCCGTTGTTCCATGAGGATGAAGGTATCAGATGCAGGTAGTGCATGAAATTCCTGTGTGCGAACAGCGATTCAAGTATGTCACTGTTCCTGTATTTTTCCGGTATGTCAGGAAAATTACTCTTTTCGGCCTTTATTGCCCTTAGACAAATCGTAAGCGACTGCTCAACTACATCTTGTGTATTCGATTTTTTATTGAGGTGCACTCCATTGTAAGTGCGTCTCGATTTTTTCATATGCCAACTTATCTCAGGGTTGTTATTGAGTGTCAATCTCGCTTTTTCCCGTTTTTTCCTGCATTTTCCCGGAACTGTCCCGATTATTTTCTCCATACATCCGGTAGCAGTTCCTTCAGGTCTCTGTCTGATTTGGGTGCCAGATAATAGGGGAGTTTACTGATCACATCATTCAGCCACTCTCTGGGGTTGACACCACGTTCCTTACATGAGCCAAGCAAGGAGCAGATTATAGCCGTATTCTCAGCAGCTTCGTGATTTCCGCAGAACAGCATGTTCTTTCTTGATATGACCAGTGGCCTCAGGCATTCTCACAGCGGTTGTTGTCTATAAAGATTCTTCCGTCATGGAGATACGGTTTCATTCTTGGCAGCAGGGAGTAGGCATAGGCTATGGCTTTCCCTATAAGACTTCGTTTTAGAACTTTAGGGTATGTGTTTTTAAGCCAAAGTTCAAAGCTGTCAAGTATCGGCTCGGATAGACGTTGACGTAATTCAGCACGTTTTTCATACGGGAGTTCCTGTTTATCCGCCATGTATTCCACATTATACATATCCTGGATAAATTTGAGTCCCTGCATGGCATATTCCGGATTTTCTTCCTTGCACAGCTCTATATGCCTGCGGATATGTGCGAGACAGCCACACAGGCACACGTCCTCTCTATCCTCAAAGGCGTCATAAATAGGATGGCCGTCACTTTGGAGATATCCTTTGAAGTTTTTCAAAAGCCTGACCGCAACTTTTTGTGAACGCGATCCGTTGTCGTAATGGAAGAAGAGCAGACGCGGCACAGCCGCTCGGACTATCCAGATGTATTCTTTTGCGGCTTTATGCCTCTCATGGTTTATAACCGGAAGCGTGGTCTCGTCAACCTGGAGGTAATCTGCGGCCAGTACTTTCTTCCTGAGTTCCAGATAAAGTGGTCTGAGAAGTTCGCAGACCGGTCTGAACCAGCCGTCCAATGTGTTTCTGGACAGTTTCACACCCAGATGTTCCAGCTGTTTCACTTGTCGGTAGAACGGGACATGATATTCGTACTTCTGTAAAAGGACCTCAGCGAGCATGGAAGCCCCGGGCATGCCTTTATATATGGGCATCAGTGGCATGGGAGCGGTTATTACAGCCTTTTCTCCGTTGTCAACGGCCTCCATTTCATTTTTCAGGGCATATGTGGGACGTACCGTGTCTTTCACATAGAGGTAGCCGGGTTTCATCTCAAGGGTCCTGGTATGTTCCTCGCCTATCTTGACGTATCTGCTTAAATCGACATTCTCCGGTTCGATGACGACTGTTACAACCGGAAGGTTATTCATGACGACCCGGTTACGGCGTGGCGTTTTATTGGCGGCCCGGGACTTGGGGACGGTAATCTGTTCAGCCGCCCTGCTCCGGGCCTCTTCGATTTCCGCCTCTATCTGTTCCAGGTCGCCATAGTCAAAAGGGAGCTTCGGGTCTCCGTTATCGACAGGCTTGCATTTCTCACTCATCTTTCCGAACACCTTCCTCTTCAGCCATGCCAGGGAGCGTTCAGCTCAACTATCGTACCCCGGAGCTCTTCTATGGTCCTTGCCTGGGCCGAGATGATCTCACTCTGTTTACGGTTGATATCCAGCAGCTGTTCCATTGAGGATTCCACAGCTTGTCCGGTTGCATCTTCTTTTGCCATTCAATATCCTTTTTTGATGATATAAAGATAGCGAAAAGCTATAAGAAAAACAAGCCTTCAAGCTGTTTGTTTACAACTGTTTACCAATGCTTTTTCAAATTGGAAAGCCGTCTTTGCCTGCCTTTGCTGACATCTTCATTGATGCCTTCCACCATAACGACCAGGTCACTCCAGGTCATGGGGTAAGAACGGGTGGCAGGATCATAGGCGGGTATCTTGAAGGTGCCTTCTTCAAGCAGTTTCTCGTAAAGGACCAGACCGCCCGGTTCGGCATGGAGCAATTTTATCTTGGTCCGGAAACGGTTGTAGAAAATGAATACGTCCCCACTTCTGATGTCGCCTCCCATCCTCTCATGCACAAGGCCGCAAAGAGTGAACATACCTTTCCTCATGTCCGTATAACCGGGGCATAGGAAATATCTCATGCTGTCATTTAGGCAGAACATTGGCATTATATATTTTAGAGATCAGATTCAGGCAGCTTCACAGCCGGAAGACCCTTTAAACTTCAACTTCAATCCGTTGGGTAATTCCAAGGATATTTCAGAGCTGTCCTTTCCTTTCAAGGGAAAGGGGACGCTAGGCTGGGGAGATGGCAGGGGAGTCTCGTGAGATATACCGGGGGATGGCGTGTCGCCATTGATTACTATGGGGACAAAGCTGTCTTTAACCCCTAAGCGGGAGCTTCTGCCAATAACTCCCGCTCCGTTATACCGTATTTTTGTTTCCAAAGATAGAATCTACTACAGCTATAACCTTCATTCTCACAAAAATCAGCAATGGACAAACCACTCTGCTGCTGACGGAAAAGAACGGAGATAAATTTTTCTCTGCTCATCATGTGTTTACGTCGCTGCATCATAGGATATTATTTTTTTGTAGCAAAAGTAAGGAGGGAAAATGAACTGTAGAAGATGTACTTACTTAGCGCTTACTCTGTTACTTGCTGCCATATCTTATCTGATTATTACAGTTAATAAAATACAAAGCCCGATTCCGCTGGTGACGGAACCGGGCCTGTTGTCTTCGGTCTCAGATTCTAATTCTGGTTATATGAAAGCAGGAAATCGGCCATTGCTCCATTTTGTGGAATCATGGCAGGAAAATCAGTCTTTCCAGGCTTGTAGATTTCTGTCGCTACATTGTAGACATCCCATGCTGTAATGCGTGGCTGTTCAAGTGAGAGTTTGAGCAGTTCTTCCGTAAATACGGAAATCTGTCCCTGGTTAAGCGGATAGGTGTCCACCTGTGATGCCAGTCTTTTGTCTGCACTGTCATGGGATACACGCAGAGCCGTCAGCATACCGATGATCATGTACAATTCACCGGGTGTCAACACCTTTTCCTTGAGCCTTTGGATTCGGCTTCTGTCCGCATCCATGTCACGCTCAAATTGCGCATCCAGTCATCTACCTTCCCGAACAGTTCCTCGGTAGTCACCTTGTCCTTACCGTAGTTGGCAACGCTTCGTTCGGGTGAAAGGATACACTGATTGTGGCAGATACGTACGCAGGGACCTATTGCCGCCTGGATACCGTCCTGATGGTAGGTACCACGAGTGTGGTTGTCAGTTCGTCGGTATCCCCGTTCAGAATACGGATGGTGGTGAATATTCTGCGCAGTACATGTGCCTCTACCGCCTTCTCTCCATAGGTCTGTTCCACCTGCGGCAAGATGACCACTCCGGGCTGTGTCCGGTTCTTGTTCTGGGCGGCGAAGATTTCCTCCACCTCGTAGTTCAGGTTGTGACGGCGGCAGATGTCCGTCATGCGCTGGATGACCTGGTAGTGGTAGATTCCCCTTACCGGATTGCCGTAGATGTCGTTCTCCTTGTAGGTACGCTGTAGTGTTTCAAGGTCCATTACTTCGATTCCGTTGTTCTGGAAATCAAACTGTCTCTGATTGTTCAATGTTGCTAAAGCTTCCATAATTATATTTTTAAATGGTTGGTAATTATTTGTCCAATAGGTTGATGATACGGACTGCCTCTTTGAAGCGTCCGATATTTTCCGGAAGAGGATTCCTGTATTCCTCTTCCTTCATGCGTCTTATAGAAGGTATTCCCGTCAAGGGCAGAGCCTGGTTGACTTTCCATCCGTCGGTGAATGCCTTCGGCTGGAGACTGTCATGACAGATCACTTCCCCGACACATCCGTGGACGAGCATGTTGCATACGGTCATCATGCAACAGGTCCGGCTGATGTCTTCTCCGACCAGATAGTTTCCCGGATTGTGCGCATGGTATGCCAGCAGGAGTCTTCCGCTGCCGCATGTGGGGTCTCCCATCCTCTGTCCGGTCTCTTTTTTACCTGCCGCGCACATGACCATGAGTTCACAGATATGTGACGGCGTGAAGAACTGTCCGTTTGCCTGCTGTCCCGGTTTTGAGCAGTAGGCCATGTGGAGTTCACCGAAAGCGTCGAACCAGCCCGACCTGCCGATTTGTTTCTGCATGATACGTGTCCATTCGGCTGTCATTTCCATGAACGAGGCGTTTTGCTGACGCTTGTATTTCCAGTTGCTTATTGGCGGTGCTCCCGGAGAGAAGCCGTGGATGATGAAACGCAGCAGGTCGTTGAATACGGTCTGTATTTCATAGCCGCATGAGGAGGCAAAGCCTGTGATGAGCCTGTCGAGCGGCCTGACTTCGTTGGAGATTTCATATCGTGCCATATTCCTTTATTTTATAATTGGTTATAGACTGTCGTTGATTCTGTATACTGTTACGGTATGGTTTTCATTGTCCGTGTGGATTCTGACCGGACCGTATCCCATGAATTTCATGCGGATTTGTCCGTGCTGTCCCATACCGTTCCACTGCTCACGTGATATTTCCTTAATATCCATGCGGTATCCCCAAAGTACAAGAGAGTCAGGCAGGATTCCCTTGTAGAGTCTGCCTTTCAGGATTGCGGCCAGCTCGTCCAGCTCGCTCCGGCTGTATAGCGTGAATGAATCGCTGCGGAAGGTGTATTCTCTTGTCCTTTCCCTGTCCCGGTGTTTCATGATATGATAGCGGCACCAGTTACGGGTGGTGTAACCGTCATACAACGGATTCGGTTCTCTGTATTCCCATTTCCTGACCGGAGCATCGAACCTTAGACTGCCCGTATTGCTGCGCTTCCCGAATCCCCATGTCCTGAATATGCGGATTTCAGTACCTGCGGGTTTCATGTTCCGGATATTGACCTGCGCCCAGGGACTTCCGGTGGTATCATAGGCGGCTTTTCCCATGTCATCGAAACAGAATACCGTTTCCGGTATCAGGCATATATCCGCATATTTTCCTGTTATCCGTTCTATATGAGCTTTTCCGAAATAGTCACCAGAACGTGAGACAAATTCCACGCAGTCTCCTTCTGTCGGGCACATCTGCCTGCTTCGGACATTCTCCATCAGTTCCAGCATACGGTTCACTTTCCGTACTTCCTTTTCTGTAATGGGATACCCGAAGTCACCGTTTGCCAGTTCAAGACTGTCAAGGTCATATCGTATCTTTGTATTCATCCTGTTCTCCTCCTGTTTTGTGTATAGCGTTCAACCTGTCGGGTGACCATATCACAGAATTTCTGGCCGTTTTCTTCCTCACCCCTGAAATAGGCGGCCATCATCAGCAGGTTCTTGTTGTAATAATGCACCCATTTGTCATGGAAATGTGCGCCGGGAACCTGTCCGAATGTTTCCTGAAACAGTTCCAGGGTCAGATCCTCGTCCTGTCTCCTGTTGTATTCCCATATTGCCAGAAGCAGCATGTCATTGTAATTCAGTCTCATATTGCATTGGTATTTGAAATGGCCATTATGATGTTGCAGCAACCGATTTCCCGGACATTCTCCTTCAGCTTTCCGTTGTTTACCAGTCTGTCGTATGCCTCATGCACAAACCTGTATGCAGGCGAATCATATCCGATACCGTGCAGATGTGATGTCGTCGCCACATTTATCCGTGATGCCATCATGGAAAGTATGTCCTCTTTTCCTGCCCGGCGGTTGCTGAAAGCATCCAGTATATTCCTGTGGATGCATGTTCCGTATCTGGCACGGTAATATTCCATTTCTTCTTCATCGGTGAAGGAATACACTTCTTCCGCTATCGTATCCTTTACAAGACGGAATGTACGGCTCCTTTTTTCAGTATGGCTGTAATCTGTGGAATATGCAGTGTTTCACAGTAGCCGCTTATTTCCATCGGATGCACGTACAGGCGTGTCTTTCCTTTTACAAGATACATGGCCTGTGATGTACAGCCGGTTCTGTCCGTGTCGAATCCCTCTCCATGAAATTTCTTCTTTTATTTCCTTGTAGAATGCATCCGTTTTCTCATGGGAAAGACCTTTTCCCCATTCATATCCGCTTTCCAGACTGAAAAGCAGATGGAAGAGGGTTGTCTGCCCGGTCTTGCTTTCCCAGTAGCCGTAAAGGTCGGCCGTGCCGGATTTCGGTCCGAACCTGTATCCGTCCGGAGTATAGCTTTCCATCACTTCCAGGAGTGAGTTCATGAAATTTTTCGATTCTTCCGAATTCCACCATTCTGACGTATCGTCATCCATGCATAAGCCGGTATATGGTTCATAACCTGCAGGTATTCCGGAGTCTCTTTCAGAATGTCCAGCATCCTTGTGACGGCTTCCTTCCTTTGTCTGATGGAGAACAGTTCCGTTCCGGTCTCCGCGTGAAGCTTGTTCTGTGTCTTCTGGTCTGTAATCATGACTTCTGATATTTATTGTTATACATTGTCTGCCTGTAAGGTACAGGCATTCTTATTTCTTGTTGTCCCTGTTGTCTGTTTGCCCGCATCCCTGCAAGGCTTGGCGAAAAAAATACCGGAGCGAAGCGAGGATGATTTTTTTCCAGACAACCAGCCCGGCAGGGCCGCCTTGCGGGAGTTGCGCGGCAAACAGCTATTTTTGCAGCAAGAAATGAGGATGCTGTCATCATGTCTGCGGCATAAAAAAGGGAACCCCATATTGCATGAGGCTCCCCAATACAGACTGTCACATATATGTCAGGTATGTATGCTCCATCCGTGGAAACGTTCCATGGTGACGGCAAAGGACTCGTCCGGATTTCCATGATACAGCAGTCCTCCGACAATGCCTGTATTTCCGTCCGGATAACGTTCGCAGAATCCGAACGAATACGGCGCATGATCGTAATAGAGTTCGATTTCGCATGGATGGTTCTCGTTCTTCTCCCATTGTTTTAGACGTTCAAGACAGTTTTCCAGTGTCTTGTCATTGATGGATTTTGCATACTGTACGACCTTGTCGTAATGCTCTTGTGAACAGCAGATTTTCATATCGTTTGAATTTATTGGTTGGTAAATGTTTTTTCAGTCAATCCAGAAAGTACCGCAATGAGGGCATCTGCATCCGGCAGGATATTCATTCGAATACCGCACGTCACGATGGCGTTTGTAGTTCATGTCACCGAAGGTGCATTTCCCGCTTCGGAATGTCTGCTCGTAAGCGGCTTCCTGTTTCTTGTATTCAGCCATCCGGCTTTTTCGGACAGATCCGGTAAAAGGTATCATGCCCGTTTCCCATTTTGTGGAATCGCACCAGTCATTGGTCATGCCGCAGACTTCATTGGCATAGGAATAGTGTACCTGTGAATCGACAAACAGGTTCTCCCTTCGGAAAGGAAATGTGATGTCCAGCGGAATCCGTACATGATGTCCGGAACCGTTCCGGCTGTCGGCAATGGCCACCACTACATTCCCGTGGAAACGGATGCTCTTGAAATCGTTCTCAGGGTCTTTGCTGATGAGCCTGTCAAACATGGCGTTGAAGTAGATGCGCAGTTCTCCGCCGTATGTGGCATTCTCTACCAATCTTCAATCTTCTCGTCAAACTCCCCCTTTTTCAGATGCAGTGCGCGACGTACCTTATGGCAGGCCATGGCGACTGATTCTCCCCGCAGTGAACAACCGGTCAGATATCCGCTGATTTCCACTCCGAGCGAATAGAAGAAATTAGTGACGGACGAGTTGCGTATCAGGTCCTTTACCGGGTCGAATCGTTCTGGTCGTAGATAAGTTCCCTGATTTCATCTTCATGCTCTTCAAACTCTCCGGCTAAATTGTCCGCTTCCATGTTCTTTCTTGTCTCCTCCAGATAGTCGTGCATGTTTGAGCTTTCCTGTTCCTCATACCATTCGTATGCCTTTTCATAGAGTTTTTCCATATTGTTGGAACGGATGCATTCCTCCTGGATGTCTTCATGCTCATCAAGGTCATCCCGGTAGTCCACGTAGTAGAGGCTTACATTCTGTGGAATATAGTCTGTAAGTTGTAATGTCTGGTTCATGATTCCTGATTTTAAGAGTTATACAAACGAAAAAGCCCTGCTTGTCGTGCAGGGTCTGATTCTTGTGGAACTGAAACCTTTGGAATGTCTGTTTGTATGGTATCTCCATGTCTCAAGCAGATAATCCTTGGTTCCCTTGATACTTCCGTGTACCATACATCCTTTTTCATCGTACAGGTAGCAGGTGTTAAGGAGAACCGGTATGCCGTCATGCACCTTGTACATGTGCAGCTCAATATCATTCTTTATGGCGGCAGACTTTTCCTTTTCTACTTTTCTGTGTATGGCTTTTCTGACCTCGCCGATATGGGGTGAGGTATAGCCGATTATTTCCGAATGGAATGCAAACTGATATTTTTCCATAACACTTTATCCGTATTAAAATTCTGATATAAGTTCATCTTCATATACCTCCAGTTCAAGACCGCTCTCGACAATCCTGACCAGCCAGCGGCATTCCAGTCTTTCCATCAGTTCGACGGCACGGTATCCCTTATAGGGACGTCTCAGAAATACAATGTCTCCGGTTTTCATATTTGTTCCTCCTTTTTATTGTGCGTAGATTGTTTCTATCAGTCTGCATCCGTAAGATAGCGCAGTTCCTGTGTGGAGCAGAACAGGCAGATGCCATCCAGCAGTTCATTTGCCGCAGCATCCAGGTTCCGTACTCCTTCGATCAGAGATTCTTCCAGTTCCTTGCTTGAAACAAGATATATTCCGTGAATGTCTTGAACAGTTCTCAAAGGGAAATGTCTTTCCTGATAGATGATGTCCTTTATCATGTCATCCTGTGGTGGCAGTTTGGCGCTGATTGTCTTGAATTGTTCGGGTGCGAGTTCCTTCAACCTGTCAGGATTGAAGCGGAACATTCTGAATCCCTGATATTTAAATCCGGCAGGTTCTGCTATTCTGTTATTGGTCAGAAAATCATGCACATGTCTGTTGCAGTCCCGGTTGTCCACATAGGCATGGAGCGGGGGAGGGAATTGAGGTTGACGGTGATGTCCGTGTAGGATTCCCAGCATTCCGGATTCTCCTTAGACCGGGATTCAAGTCCTACATACAGATTGTCATTGTCGATATAACTGTTAAGGACGAGTCTGACCTCAATACGTTCAGCCGGTTCTGTGGCTGTTTTCCAGTATAAAGTGTTCGATTTGTTCATACTTGTATTGTTTTTATGAGGGAATACGGCAGTCATTTTACCGCATTCCCCGAATGTTATAATTTGATATTTGTTATATCCTGTGCGGACTCCTTTTTCACGGTCCTCAGTCTTTTAAGGAGATACAGGAAATATTCACGGTCATAGATCCGGAAAAGAAATTCCTCTGATGTCTCCTTGATGTGTCCGATGAAAGTTGCGGATTCTGCGGGAGGATATTGAAAGAAATGTCCGTCGAAACAAGGGTGAGCTTCTTTCCTGATACATGGTCTATCAGTCGTCCGGAGTTTCGTAATGTCCTTTTCCTTTATAGAACTGATAATGGTTCCGGCGAAGACTTTTCAGGGTATTCGCCATGTCCGTCCTTGCTTGTCTGGAATCTGATTGGATGACAAGGTTGCAGATGAATACGGACTGTTTTCCGTCCAGTGAAAAATAATAGGGAATGAGTCTGGTTCCGCTGATTGTTTTGCTTGTTTCCTCTTTTGAGATTACGGCTTTCCGGTTGATGATTTCCATGTGACGGTCTATCTGACTGTCCAGTTCGGATTGCGGAGTAAGTACGGAGCGCAGGCCTTTGAAATATCTTCCTTGACGGGTAAAGCAGAAAGAGTACATATTTCCGTAATACGGTTCTCCCACAAAGAACGAGTTTTGTCTCATGCGCAAGGGTGGCAGTACATCCAGCAGGTCATAGTAGTCTTCTTCGGTGATTTCCTTGAACGGTTCGGACAGGGACTGATTGTATAGCCGCAGCTTCTTGTCTATATCAGAAGGTGTTACTGCTTTCAGATAGGGATTGTTTTCCCGTATGCGCAGTTCTTCGATTGTTTCCCCACCATAGTCATTGTGGAATCCGTCACTCATACTTGTCAGGCATGTTCCGTCGAAGTAGCGGGAATCGATTACATATTTCAATCGGTCTTTCATGTCTTATAGGTTTTGAAGGTTCAACACTCTTTTGACTGCATATACGGCATTCTGTGTAAGTTGCCGTTGCCATGCCTGGTATCTCGGTGACCATTTGAAACCGTATGATTTCAGTTCCTTGCGCCTCTGGTCATCCGGAATACTGTCAAACAGGATTTGCAGGCGGTCTGCCTCATAGTTCCATACCAGCGTTCCGCCTTCAAATTTCAGTTCACGGTTTTCCCGTTCTCTGATTTCCTGAAGTTTCAGTCTGGCCTGGCGTGCCATTTCCGGCAGTTGGAAGAAACGGTTCCGCGGAGTGATAACCGGTTTTTTGCATTGCGCATTGAAGTCTGTAATGAAGTCCACCGCTTTCTGTACGATTTCCACTTCTCCTTTTCCTGCATAGGTGCTTACCTTATTAAGGATACTGCTGACAAACAAGGCACGGCTGTATCCTCTTGCTTTACCGGTATCAATATCATGAATAGTCTGTGCGCTGCTTGCAATGTCACGCTTCAGGCGGTTCCATGCCTCTTCCAGCTTCTGTCCTTCCGGTTTGGCAGCCTCTTTCATCCTTTCCATGGCTGCTTGAAGCGGTTACGCCAGTCATGAAATTCATCAAATCTGTTCTGGTATGCGTCCAAGGCCTTGTTGTTGCGCTGGCAGTTGAATTTGGCAGGTCCTGTCACCATCGGACTGGCACATCGTGAGAGACAGCCCAGCAAGGCAGAGAACTTGCTATGGTATGCACTGACATACTCGTTCTGCTTTTCTTCCGGAATCTGTTTCAGATCCTCTACAAGTTGTTTTTCATATTGCATGATGTCTGTTTCCGCCCTTGCTTCAGGTTCGAAAGAACTCCATCTGTACGCGTTGTATGCAGCATCAAGCAGGTCTTCCAGATAGCCGGGATACAGGAATTCCACAGCTTCCCATTTTTCAAATTCAGACGGATGAAGTTCTGTTTCTCCGTCTGCCGCTTCGATTGTGTGTACATAGGAGCCCATTCCCGTACAGCGTTTACGGAAATGAAAAAGGACAGCTTCGTCATCCGTCCCTTGTTCTCTGATTTTCTTCACTCGGTAAGCATTCTTTCTTGTCAACGTGACAACCGTCTGTTTTCCGGTCTTGTCCTTCATGAGGTCTGCTACTGTACCTTCACATACCTTCTTTCCAACTTCTTCAGTCATATTCTTTTATTTAAATTAGACATGACCGGCTCCGTGGAGCCAGTATTTCAATTTCTTACTGGCCCGGCTGTTCTTTGCCAATGACCGGTGCAAGGCTTGGCGGAAAAAAATACCGGAGCGAAGCGAGATGATTTTTTCCAGCCAACCAGCCCGACAGGGCCACCTTGCACAGTCAGTGCAAAGGGCGATATTTGCTGTAAGAAATGAATAATGGTTGAAAATTATATTGCGAACTTGTTTTGCAGTACTTTCATTTCATTGGCAATGGTAGAATTCATTATTTTGGCATAAATACGAGTTGTACGAATGTCTGTGTGTCCTAACATTTTGGCAATGGATTCCAAGGAAACCTTATTTGCAATAGCCAGTGATGCAAATGTATGCCTTGCAATATGTGTGGAAAGATTCTTCTGAATACCACATACATCAGCTATTTCTTTCAAATAACTGTTCATTCGTTGGTTGCTGGGAACAGGAAGTAATAATCCTTTTTCATTGCAGATTGGATTTGACTGATATTTCTCTAAAATAAGTCTTGGTATATCCAACAATGGAATGTCGCACATATTATCGGTCTTTTCCCTTGCTTTTCTTATCCACCATTCACCATTATCAGCCTGTACAAGGTGTTCCTTTTTCAGATTCTTTACGTCTGTGAAAGCCAAACCGGTGAAACAACAGAAGATGAATATGTCCCTTACGGTTTGTAATCGTTGAATATCAAAATCTTTATTGATGATTTTGCGAAGTTCCATTTCGTTTAAGAATTCACGGTTACACTTGGTCTGTTTGAAGTGTATTTCTGCAAACGGATCATCAGTTATCCACTTCTTTATCAATGCAGTTTTGATGATTTTCTTTAAATTCTTCAGATATTTCACTGTCGCATTTTGCGCACAGTTTTTCTGTATTTTAATGAAATGTTCGAATTTGGTTATAAATTCATAGTTGATTGATTTTAATGGAATATCAGCCAGTTTATATTGTTCACTGATAAACTCCTTCAAATATCTTGCTGTACGTTCGTATCGAAGTACAGTACCTTCGGCATATTCCTTGTTCATTAATTCCCGATATTCCGAATTGTGTTCCTGGAATACTTCAAGCAGCATTTTGGGAGTAGAGTGTTCTCCATAATAGATATTTTTTATAATATCTGCTGTAATAGGTTTACCGTCCTGCTCAAGTTCACGGTGAATTTGAAGGATTTTAGTTCTTATCGTATCAAGATAGTGGTTTATTTCTTGATACTTCTTTTCCCTGCCAATCGCGCATTCTTTTTGCGTATTCCATTTTGTAACATCTATACTTCGCTTGATTTGTACCTCTGCACGTTTTCCGTTTATTGTGATACGCATACAGATTGGTGCTTCTCCATTTTTAAGCAGCTTTGATTTCTTCAGGAAAAACAATACCGTAAAATAGTTTCTTTGCATTGCCATACTCTTCTTTTTTTGATGGTGTAAAAATACATGTTTTGAAAAGAGTTTATTTTATGCAAAACGCAGAGAATCAGTGAAATATAATCCAATCAGGTGGACTTGTTTTTATGTGGAAATTAAGTCCACCTATTTCACCTCCAGTAAGATGCGGTATTCTGCTTCAATTTGCAGTATGGATAAAAAGAAAAACCGCTGATAATGATTGATTATCAGCGGTTTTCATTGTTTTGCTTTTTGTTCGAGTGATCCGCCTGGGGCTCGAACCCAGGACCCCAACATTAAAAGTGTTGTGCTCTACCTGCTGAGCTAGCGAATCAAACCTGTGTTGCATTCATTTTCTGATTGCGAGTGCAAAGGTAGGTGTTTTGAGTGAAACTGCCAAATGTTTTGGCAAGTTTTTTCAAATAAATTTTCCTTTGCGTTTTTATCTTGCTGATTTATAGCGTATTTTGCTTTCGAAAAAATAAGCCTTTGCAAACCGGTTTTCCTGAAATCTTGTAGATTCCCGTTCCTGCCGGAGCTCTTACATTCGGACAGCCTGATTTTTTACATGCCGGCAGCCGCTTTTTATCTCCTTATTTATTCTTGAGTGCCGGTCTGCCGTTCCATTCTGGCCGGCCGGATCTTTACGAATGACTTGCCTGAGCCTTTTTTTCCTCTTCTACCGCTTTCCGGTAACAACATCTGCACAGAGCTCGTATTCTTCCTTTTCTCCCAGCAACACCCGTTTGTCGTTGGCTACGGTACGGTGTGATACGTAGGCCAGATCTCCGCATTTCACGCAGATGGCATGTACCTTGGTCACCTCGTCGGCGATGGCACACAGGGCAGGCATCGGACCGAAAGGTACACCTTTAAAGTCCATGTCCAGTCCGGCAATGATTACTCTCACCCCTCTGTCGGCAAGTTCGTTGCATACGTTCACCAGTCCGTCGTCGAAGAATTGCGCTTCGTCTATGCCCACTACATCGATTTCCGAGCTGAACAGCAGGATGCTTGCCGACGAGTCTACCGGAGTAGAAGGAATCGAATTGTTGTCGTGCGAAACCACTTCCGCTTCCGAGTAGCGTGTATCGATGGCCGGCTTGAATATTTCTACCCGCTGGCGGGCAAAGGTAGCACGCTTCAGGCGGCGGATCAGTTCTTCTGTCTTGCCCGAAAACATCGAACCGCAGACAACTTCTATTCTTCCTCTGCGGCACGTTTCATGTGTATGATCTTCTGAAAAAACAACCATTGGTTCAAAAATTTGGTGCAAAAATACAATTTGTGTCGTTAATTTGCCTTATCTTCTATCTGAAATTTCATTTTTCGGCTATTTTATACACAACAACTGTTAAATATTGAATGAAATTAACTAGTGAGATTAAAAACTTTCTATCTTTGCTATATTAACAGTTGAAATATTGTATGGGAAGATTATATGTTGTTCCTACTCCTGTGGGTAATTTGGAAGATATGACCTTTCGTGCCATCCGTATCTTGAAGGAAGCCGACCTGATTCTGGCGGAAGATACACGCACGTCGGGCATTTTGCTGAAACATTTCGAAATCAAGAATGCGATGCAGTCTTATCATAAGTTCAATGAGCATAAGACGGTAGAGGGGATTATCAACCGGTTGAAGGCAGGCGAAACCATTGCACTGGTTTCCGATGCGGGAACTCCGGGCATATCCGATCCCGGCTTCCTGGTGGTACGCGAATGTGTGAAAAACGATATCGAGGTACAGTGCCTTCCGGGAGCTACGGCTTTCGTTCCGGCGCTGGTGGCTTCAGGACTGCCCGACGAACGTTTCTGCTTCGAAGGCTTCCTGCCTCAGAAGAAAGGACGCATGACCCGTCTGAACGGTCTGGTGGAAGAAACGCGCACGATGATTTTCTACGAGTCACCCTACCGGCTGGTGAAAACGCTTACCCAGTTTGCCGAGATATTCGGTCCCGAACGTCAGGTTTCTGTCTGCCGTGAGATATCCAAGATACACGAGGAAAGCGTGCGGGGAACCTTGCAGGAAGTCATTGCACACTTCACGCTACCGAGCCGAGAGGAGAAATTGTCATTATACTGGCAGGAAAAGAAGATTGAAGTTATAAATTCTAAACAGATAAAAAACTATGAAGAAAGTTGTTTTATTTTCATTATGTGCTGCGGCCGTGCTTGCTTCTTGTAATAATGCAGGCCAGAATAAAGATGCGTTGAAACTTCAGAACGACTCGCTGATGATCGAATTGTCTAACCGCGATGCCGAACTGGATGAAATAATGGGAGCATTCAATGAAATTCAGGAAGGCTTCCGCGAAATCAATGAAGCTGAAAACCGTGTGGATCTTACCGGCGATGCTATCGAAAACAAATCGAGCGCCGACAAGATCAAGGAAGATATCCGCTTTATCAGCGAAAAACTGAAATCAAACCGTGAACAGATTGCCAAACTGGAAGAACAGCTTAAGAACAGCAACTACCAGTCGGCACAGCTTAAAAAGGCTATCAAGAACCTGACTGCCCAGCTGGAAGAAAAACAACGCCAGATTGAAACCCTTCAGGCTGAACTGGCTTCGAAGAATATCCGTATCGCCGAACTCGATGAGGCTGTTTCCGATCTGAACAAGAACGTCGATCAGCTGACTGCCGAAAACGAGGCTAAGACAAAGACCGTTGCTGCTCAGGATAAGGCTCTCAATACTGCATGGTATGTATTCGGTACGAAGTCGGAACTGAAAGATCAGAAGATTCTGAACCGTGGTGATGTGCTGAAAGACAATGAGTTCAATAAAGACTACTTACAGAAATCGATATCCGTAAGGATAAAGAAATCAAGTTGTACTCTAAGCGTGCTACACTGCTGACTACTCATCCTGCCGGTTCGTACGAACTTGCTAAGGACGACAAGGGACAGCTTACTTTGAAGATTACTAACCCTAACCAGTTCTGGAGCGTATCACGCTATCTGGTTATTCAGGTTCGATAATTATAAATAACTGAATTTTAATTAAATCTGTTATTCATTCTCCGGCATAGAGAATGAATAACAGATTTTTTTGTTTATCTTGCATCGGTCAACCAATCAGAAAGGAGAAACTTATGAAAATATTCCGATATCTTATCGTTGCTGTACTGTTCCTGCTGGTGGCAGGTACATCGGGTGCACAGACCCGTGAGGAAAAGAAAGAGGCTCTCAAGACCTATGTCAGCGAACAGGTCAACGGCCGCACATTCAAGCTGGAGGCAAGCATGGCATATCCTATGAGCGGCAGAAGCATTCCGCTGACTACACCCTACGGATTGCAGATGAAGAAAGACTCTGTCGATGTCTATCTGCCTTACTACGGCAGGGCCTATCAGATACCCTATGGAGGAGGAGAGGGGTTGCGCTTCAAGGCTCCCGTAGAAAACTACTCCAGCAAGCTCAAGAAAGACCGCTACCGGATAACGTTCGAGGCTACGACCAGCGAAGACAACTTCAGGTTCTCGGTCGACTTGTACGACGACGGTTCGGCAAACATTCATGTCACCATGCGCAACAGGCAGCCCATTCATTATTCCGGACAGCTCGATGCAACCGGGTTGCAATAAAAGATGCCTATCTTTGCGTCAACGGAACAGCAGAAAACAATAAAAACATCATGGAAACAAATGAAATTTATGCCGTCAGACTCGAAAAGAAAGGAGTAAAACCTACAGCCGTACGCATCCTTGTGCTGAAAGCCATGCTCGAATCCCCGTGTGCCCTGTCACTCATCGAGCTTGAAACACTGCTGGGCACTGTCGACCGCTCCACCATCTTCCGTACGCTGAATCATTTCCTGGCGCACCACGTGGTACACGACATCGAAGACGGCAGCGGCTCACTGAAGTACGAGGTCTGTCCCGACGAAGACACTTGTACCGTCGACGACATGCACACGCATTTCTACTGCGAAGTCTGTCACCGTACCTTCTGCTTTCCGTCCATCCACATTCCCGTTGTCGACCTGCCCGAAGGCTTCCGTCTGCACAGCATCAACTACATGGTAAAGGGCGTGTGCCGCGAGTGTGCCGCCCGCATGAAATGACTGTGTAGTCCTCTCCCGGAAAATACTTCACCGACATGTGCGGCTGGATGCTGTAATACGGACGGTGGTTGCGCGGCAGATAGCCCACGCCGTGTACTCCCACCTGCACCGACAGCCGCGGAGATACCCGTATATGATGGTCGTATCAGGCTCTGTTCTTGAGTGTTGATACGACCATTCATTTTCTCTATCAGTATGTCCGGATTTTCAAAGCTTGAAAATCCGTTCCATCAGCTTCCATTTCTCCTGAGAAGACTGTCCCGGCAGCACCTTCTGGTACTTGGACATATGCTCCTCCCATTCCGCCTGACGAGGCAGTGTAGCAAGTCGGGCATAGTCACGTTCCATATCAAACTCGTCCGTCGTATCCATAATCATAAACAGGTGGTTGCCGTAAATATAAATCTGCATATCCACGATACCCACTTCACGGATGCCCGCTTTCACTTCCTCCCATACGTGCGCATGCTCTGCCACGTAAGCCTCTATCAACTCCTTGTCGTCGTAGAGATCCAACGTCTGACAATATCTTTTCATTTATACCGTTCTGTTTTGTTTTTTATCAGTCCCTGCGGAAAATATCACGCGTATATACCTTCTCCTTCACATCGTCCAGACACGCATCATAGCGGTTGGCGATGATAGCCTGCGCCTGCGCCTTGAAATCCTCCAGTCTGTTCACCACCTTCGATCCGAAGAACGTACTGCCATCCTCCAGCGTCGGTTCGTAGATGATAATCGTAGCTCCCTTCGCCTTGATGCGCTTCATCACACCCTGAATGGAACTCTGGCGGAAGTTGTCGCTGTTCGATTTCATCGTGAGGCGGTACACCCCGATGACACATTCCTTTTCCTCCGCCGGATTATAGCTGCCCCGGTTGTAGTAATCATAATATCCCGCCTTGTGCAGCACCCTGTCGGCAATGAAATCCTTGCGCGTGCGGTTGCTCTCCACAATCGCCTGAATCAGATTCTCCGGCACATCCTGATAGTTCGCCAGCAGCTGCTTCGTATCCTTAGGCAGACAGTAGCCCCCGTAGCCGAACGACGGATTGTTATAATGCGAGCCGATGCGCGGATCCAGACAGATACCCTGGATGATAGCCTGCGTATCCAGTCCCTTCACCTCCGCATACGTATCCAGCTCGTTGAAGTACGACACACGCAGCGCCAGATACGTATTGGCAAACAGCTTCACCGCTTCCGCCTCCTTCATACCCATGAACAGCGTGTCCACGTCCGGCTTGATAGCCCCTTCCTGAAGCAATGCCGCAAACTCGTGCGCTTTTTCCTCCAGCTGCTCACCTGCGATTTCCTTGATAGCCCTGTTCTCCTCATCCAGTCCCGCTATCAGTTTCGGGAATCCCACGATGATGCGGCTCGGATAAAGATTGTCGTACAGCGCCTTGCTCTCACGCAGAAACTCCGGCGAGAACAGCAGGTTGAACTTCTTTCCCGCCAGGGCAGGAGAGGTACGGAACTTCTCCGCATACTTCACATACAGACTCCGGCAGTAACCCACAGGGATGGTACTCTTTATCACCATCACCGCATCCGGATTCACCTCCAGCACCAGGTCGATCACCTCCTCCACGTGCGACGTATCGAAATAATTCTTCACCGGATCGTAGTTCGTAGGAGCCGCAATCACCACAAAGTCCGCCTCCCGGTAAGCCGAAGCCCCGTCGAGCGTAGCCTCAGGTTCAGTTCCTTTTCCGCCAGATACTTCTCGATATACTCATCCTGAATCGGGCTGATACGGTTGTTGATCTTCTCCACCTTTTCAGGAATCACGTCCACAGCCACCACCCGGTGATGCTGCGCCAGCAATACATATTCCGGAGCATACCCGTTCACTTTCCGGTAGCCTATAAAGCATAAAAATAGCCTTTAAAAGCACAATCTTATATCCGTTCATCCCCTAAAAGGATGAAAAAATGGATAACCAGACATTAAAATCTCAATTTTTCCGGAGCATATCCGTTCACCTCCGAGAATTGCACGTTTTAGCACCTTTTTTCCGGAGCATCCCCGTTCACTTTAGACGTATGCTTTCAGATTTTCCGGAGTATATCCGTTCAGCCGTGCATGGAATTGTGAGCGTATATCTTCGTTTCCGGAGCATATCCGTTCATTCTTTCCCCGGTTTCAGTTTCC
>ENA-OQHA01000124-OQHA01000124.1-human-gut-metagenome-genome-assembly--contig:-NODE-124-length-40531-cov-3.703049_pt1 | contig 40531 bp, 58 predicted proteins | sample MGYA00242558_ERZ504707 | MGnify/ENA primary metagenome ERZ504707 (study PRJEB26092, sample SAMD00036197) | human gut metagenome | host: Homo sapiens | study: EMG produced TPA metagenomics assembly of... | reverse complement strand
CGTACAGATCATGAGATTCTGAAGAGGATTGCCTACAGGCGTACCTGCGTGAAACAAGTCTGCATTCCTGGAAGATACGAAACAGAAACAAAATATATCTATACAAGAAAAGAAAACAGAAGAAGCCGCCCAGTCATAGTTCCGGGCATTCCGACCGGGAGAGAAGCGGCTATGCCACGTGCCGTGCGGACAGTGCTCCATGCTCTTTCCTATGGCGGGATCGAAGTGGAGGCTTCCAGAAAGCTGGCAGATCTTAAGAAGATGGATCCTATGAGGATCTTTTACAGGACGCTGGATGCGGAAGTTTATAACGGAGACTATAAAGTGCCGATCCGTCTGTTTTTCCAACAGAAGAGGACATGGAAAACGGTGCCGCCTCCGGAAAAAAACCACCGGTGATTCTGTTTTTCCATGGCGGTGGCTGGGTTACGGAAAGTGTAGAGAATTATCAGCGGGTTTGTGCCAGAATGGCACAGTCTACCGGTCAGATCGTGGCGTCTGTTGAATACAGGCTGGCACCGGAATACCGTTTCCCGGTGGGACTGATGGATTGTTATGCAGCTGCGAAGACTTTTTACACCAATCGTTTTCTTCTGAATACGGATCCGGATCGTATCACCATTATGGGAGATAGTGCAGGCGGAAATCTGGCAGCGGCTGTATGTATGATGGCCAGAGACCGCGGAGATTTTTTCCAAAAAAACAGATCCTTATTTATCCGGCACTGAACAACTGTTATACGGAAGACTCTCCCTTTGAATCCGTAAAAACAAACGGAACCGGTTATCTTCTCACAGCGGAGAAGATGGAAGATTATCTGAAACTCTATGAGAGTTGTCCGGAAGACAGGAGGAACCCCTATTTTGCACCGATCCTGGAGAAGAATCTTCGAAATATGCCGGATACACTGATACTTACCGCTGAGTTCGATCCTCTTCGGGATGAAGGTGAGGCATTTGGCGAAAAACTGAAGGAAGCGGGAAATCGTGTGGAAGTGCACAGGATCGCAGGTGCGTTTCATGGGTATTTTGCACTGGGGATCAAATTTCTGCATGTGCAGGAGAGCTTTGCATATGTAAATCGTTTTCTGGAAACAGAGGAACAGGAAGAAGGAAAGCATCATGAAGAACGAATATGCACAGTGGAGAAAACTTGACAATGCGGCGCTGGCGTTCCCGGCGGTGACAGGAAAGAATGACACCAGGGTATTTCGTTTTTACTGTGAACTGAAAGAAGAGATAAAAGAAGAAACACTGCAGGAAGCCCTGGAGAGGACACTGGAAAAATATCCTCTTTTCCGTGCAGTTTTAAGAAAGGGACTGTTCTGGTTTTATCTGGAGAGACGTGATATTCCGGCAGTGGTAAAGAAAGAAGCAGGTGCACCTTGTAGCGGACTTTATATTCCGGACAAAAAAACGCTTCTTTTTCGGGTGAGCTATTATAAGAACAGGATCAATTTCGAGGTATTTCATGCGCTGACGGATGGAACGGGAGCCATGCATTTTCTGATGGAGCTGGTGAAAAATTATCTTCAGGAGACGCACCCATCCGCAGAGCTTCCGGAGCTTTTTCCGGATGAGAACATTACAGGCAGGGATATGGAGGAGGACAGTTTTTCTCAGTATTATTCCTCCGATGCGCCAAGAAAGAGAGAGTCCAAGAAGCCTGCCTTCCAGCTAAAAGGCGAGAAGCTCAGGCAGGAGGATATGAATATCACGGAAGTCTGTGTTCCGGTAAAAGAGATCCACGCCCGTGCAAAAGCGGCCGGTGTGTCGATCACGGTTTTTCTTACGGCAGCTCTTATCTGGGCAATCCATGAAGAAGTGCCTCAGAATCAGGCGAAAAAGCCATTGGTCTGATGGTCCCGGTAAATTTGAGAAATTATTTTCCGTCCCGGTCTATGGCAAATTTTTTCGGATGGATCGAGATCAGCTGTTATTTTCAGCCTGATACAGCCTTTGAGGATATTATGAGATCCGTAAAGGAGCAGTTTGCAAAGGAACTGAGTAAGGACGTGATCGAAGCAAAGCTGAATGATCTGGTAAGCCTGGAGAAAAATCCGATCCTGCGTCTGGTACCACTGGAGATCAAAACCCCGTTCCTTCTTGCCGGGACGACTCTCGGAGGGAGGTCTATCACGGCGATCTATTCCAATGTGGGGATCATTCGGATGCCGGAGGAATATCGGAAATATATTCAGAGATTCGGACTTTTTGCAAGCACGGACAGTCTGCAGCTGTGTTCCTGTTCTTTTGGAGATGAGATGGTTTTAAGCTTTACGTCCAAGATCCCCAATGGAAATATTGAGCGGAATTTTGTGGAGAGACTGAAAAATGAGCAGGTATCCTGTACAATTCGGGAGAATGATCTTCCGGGACAAAAAGAGGAGCAGAAACAGCAGATGAAGCTTTTTGAGAGCTTTACATTTCTGTGTATTGTGCTGGCTGTGGTATGTAATCTGATCGATTATCTGCTGGATGGTCATATAGGCTGGGCCTGGTTTGTGACTGCAGGGGCGTTCTGCACCTGGCTGATGGTTTCAGTGGCTTATGTGAAGCGGCGGAATCTTCTGAAGAATGAGATGTGGCAGCTGGTGATCGCAGCTGTTGCAGGAGTGCTTTGGGATGTGTTCACCGGCTGGCGTGGCTGGTCTGTGGATTATCTGCTTCCTCTGGCTGCGCTTGCTGTGATCTGCTCCATGTGGGTGATCACTGCGGTACAGAAGCTGGAGGTGGCGGAATATATGATCTATCTTCTGGAAGCAGGAGCTTTCGGAGGAGTGATCCCTGTGATCCTGTTGGCTGCCGGTGTGGTAACGGTGCTGTATCCGTCGCTGATCTGTATATGCGTCAGCTTTCTGATGCTGGTATGGCTGTTCCTGTTTAAGAGGAAAGATATGGTGCGGGAGATGCAGAAGAAATTCCGTGCATAGAAAATAAAAACAACCCGTCGATCTGCAGAGGACTTTTTGAAGATCTGTCTGCAGACCGGCGGTTTTTTGATCAAATCAAGGGAGTCTCCTGCAGGGTTGCGAAAAGCAATAAGCAGTGAGGGAAACTTGCCCGATGTTCGGAGATCAGAATCCGAAGTCCTCATAGTCCTCCGGTGTGAACTTATGATAGATCATATGCTCACCCTCCAGGGACAGACAATACCGGTAGTCATCCGGGATCCCGTCTTCGAAATATACGAGATAATCAAATCCGGTTCCGGTTGTTTTTTCCACGTGTACATGTTCGGAATAAGCATGAAAAACGTCCATCACTTCATCCAGAGTACAGCCATGACGTGCAACCGTGCCTATAAAGTGTACCAGAAATTCACTCGGTTTCCGGCTTTCGTGAACGTAGTCCGAGGCCTGAGGCGGCAGGGTGATGCAGAAACGCCCGTTTTTGGAAGAAGCCGTTACTTTTCCAAGACGGTCACAGGCATGATCTGAGAATTTTTCCATTGCATGCTGCATTTCTTCTTCCGTAAGCTCTGTGCCAAGAAGGCGGTTCAGAGACTGCAGCGGATAATAAAACGGGTAACTCCGCTCATGTATCCGATCTTTACTTGTTGTTCCTGGATCATATCCAGGAGATTATTTTCCAGTTTTTTGAAATTCATTATGTTTTTCCTTTCCGAGGTCTGAAGGTTTATTGAACTGCATACATTCAGATCCCATTTTTTTCGCAGATATCATTGAGACAGCAGCGGTCACAGTAAGGCTTTGTCCGCGCTGTACAGACTTCTCTTCCATGATTGACAAGACGGTGGCAGAGATCATTGCCTTCTTCCGGAGGTATGATCTTCCAGAGAGCCATTTCCACCTTTTTCGGATCCTTCATGTCATGGACAAGGCCGATGCGGTTGGAAAGGCGGATACAGTGAGTATCTGTTACAATGGCAGGCTTGCCGAATACGTCCCCCATGATCAGGTTTGCGCTTTTTCGGCCCACACCGGGAAGCTTCAGAAGTGCGTTAAAGTCTTCCGGCACCTTGTCGTGATACTGTTCGTGGAGAATGCGCATACAGGCGCTGATGTCCCGGGCTTTGCTTTTCCAAGGCCGCAGGACGTACAATGGCTTCGATTGCTTCCGGCTCTGCTGCTGCCAGGGCTGCACATCCGGGTATTTTGCATAGAGATCCTGAACAACTACATTGACCCGGGCATCGGTGCACTGAGCTGCCAGACGGACACTTACAAGAAGCTTCCAGGCATCATCATAATCCAGTGTACAGTCTGCATCCGGATATTCCTTTTTTAAACGCTGATAACTTCATAGGCCAGTTCCTGTGTTGTCATTTGTATATGAACCATCCTTTCAATTTCGGTTATATTACTGAATTACTACAGCCAGGATGATACCACAGCATTCGGAGAATTACAAGGTGGACAGGAGTACAGAAGCAGTGTGTGGCATTTGGAATTTTATCAGCAGAGCAATTTTGGGAATCCCCCCCAGGGGCTTGTTAATACCCTGACAATTTGGTACATTAAACGTGACCTGTGAGGGACCTGATCTCCCTCACGTGAATAGAAAAGTGCGGAGGAATCAACGTGGAAAAACTTCTCGATGAAATCGAATCTTACTGGAGCACCCGTACAGAAGGGTACTCCGAAGTGAATCATAAAGAGCTTGCAGGAACGCAGAAAAACGCATGGCTTAAGGTGCTGACCAGTCAGTTTCCGGACAAACCCAAGGAAGAGATCCGTATCCTGGATATCGGAACAGGCCCCGGATTTTTTCCTGTGATCCTGCAGAAGCCGGATATCATGTAGATGCAGTGGATTATACGGAAGGAATGCTGGAAAAGGCAAAGGAAAATGCAGGAGACCTTTGCCGGAATATCCGCTTTTTGAGGATGGATGCACAGAAGTTGGATTTTGAGGATAATACCTTTGACGTGGTCATTTCCCGAAATCTTACCTGGAATCTGGAGCATCCTGATGTTGCTTATAGAGAGTGGGTCCGTGTACTGAAGGTAGGAGGAAGACTTCTGAATTTTGATGCCACTGGTACGGTTATCTTTATGAGGAAGAGCAGCGTAAGGCCTACGAAAACGACCGGAAAAATGTGGAAAACAACAGCCTGGATGATCACTATCTCTGTACGGATATTGAGCGCATGGAGCGGATCGCCCTCCAGGTACCGCTGTCAAAGATCAATCGTCCCCAGTGGGATGTAAAAACTCTCCGAGAAGCAGGACTTCTTGGAATCCGCACAGACACAGAAATATGGAAAAAGGTCTGGAGTGAGGAGGAGAGATTAAATTATCAGTCCACACCAATGTTTATGGTAACTGGTGTAAAGCCGGATCATTTCCTGAATCTTCCGGTTGCGGTAGGAGAAAAAACAGAAGGCTTTCTTGAGCTCGGAGATGGAGAATTTGTCCTTCCTGCAACCATCATCCGTGGAAAAGATCCTGGAAAAACCGTTCTCGTCACAGCAGGTCTTCATGCAGGAGAGTATGTGGGGATCCAGACTCTGATCGAGCTGTCGAAGCGGCTGAAGCCGGAAAAGGTAAAGGGTCAGCTGGTTCTGGTAAAGGTGCTGAACCGGGAAGACTTTGAGAAGCGTGCAGGCAGCATCAGCTGGGAAGACGGAAAAAATCTGAACCGTGTTTTCCCTGGCAGAAAAGATGGCACAAAAATGGAACGACTGGCAGCGGCCATCACAGAATCCCTGATCCGGAAGGCAGATTATTATATCGATCTTCACGGCGGTGATGATTATGAGGAACTGACTCCGTATGTATATTTTGCAGGCGTGGCAAAGCCGGAGATCGTGGAAGCTTCCCGAAAAATGGCAGAGCAGGTTGATGTCCCATATATGGTACAGTCAAATGTGAGTACAGGCGGCGCCTACAATTATGCGGCAAGTACCTTCCATATTCCGGCGGTCCTTCTGGAACGCGGCTGTATGGGAACCTGGGAACGGGAGGAAGTGGATTCCATGCGAAGAGATGTAAGAAATATCCTCTGCAGCATCGGAGCCTATAACGGAATCCGTTCCCACAGTACGTACTATCCGCTGAAAATGGATGATGTGCGTTATCAGTGCGCCAGTGTCAACGGTCTCTGGTATCCGGTGAAGAAACCAGGCGATATCGTTCATCAGGATGAGTATCTTGGAGAGATCCGTGATTATGAGGGAAATGTACAGGAAATCTGTCGTGCAGACATGGATGGTGTGATCCTTTATCAGGTATCAAGCCTTCAGGTTGTGGAAGGCGGCCCTGTGATCACCTACGGAAATATCGTAAGAGAAAAAGACGAGCGGAAAACAAGGATCGCCCAGTACTGGACCAGGCGCAGCGACAGCTTTCTGGAACAGAGAAGAGCAGAGCTTCACAGTGCACTTGCAGGCCGCTGGATGGCTGAGCTTAAGAAGTATCTGCCTGAGAAAAAGAATCTCCGGATCCTGGATGTAGCTGCGGAACCGGATTTTTTACCATTCTTCTTGCAAAGGAAGGCCATCAGGTAACCGGGATCGATCTGACGCCGGATATGATCACTCATGCAAAGGAGCTGGCGGAGGAAGAAAAAGCAGACTGCCGGTTTATGGTGATGGATGCAGAAGCTCCGGATTTTCCGGATGAGGAATTTGATGTGATCGTATCACGAAACCTTACCTGGACACTTCCGGACGCGGAGCATGCTTATCAGGAATGGTTCCGCGTACTGAAACCGGGCGGAGTGATGATAAATCTGGATGCAAACTACGGAGCAGCAGACTTTGCGGACACTGCGGATCTTCCGGAGAATCATGCTCATCATCAGATCCAGGATGAGCTGATGCAGGAATGCGAGGATATCAAGCGGCAGCTGCCCATCAGTTCTTTTCTGCGTCCGGCATGGGATCTGGAAACGCTGAGCCGTATAGGTGTGGAAGAATTTTCCTTTGACCTTGGTATCAGCAAACGTATTTATACAGAAAAAGACGAGTTTTACAATCCGACCCCGATGTTTTTGATCTTTGCAAAGAAACAGAGGTAGGATCATGCTGAATATAAAACAGATACAGTATTTTGCGGCCTGTGCCAAAACAGGCTCCTTCAGCCAGGCAGCAGAGCTGCTTTTTACCACGCAGTCAAATGTAAGCAAGGTGATCCGTTCCATGGAAGACGATATGCGTACCCAGCTGTTTGTCCGTCATGCAAAGGGCATAGAGCTGACACTGGAAGGAGAGCGTGCATATATCCATGTGCAGAGGATCCTGGAAAATATAGATGAACTGGAAATGCAGGCACAGCCACTTGCAAAAAGCAGCCTGTGTGTATGCTTTCATCCCAGCTCCTGGTTTGCGGATATCTTCGTAACGTATTATGAAGCACATAAGTGCGATGATCTTCATTATCAGGTTTACGCAGCAGATACCCATGAGATCATAAAACGTGTGAAAGGCAGACAGATGATATGGATTCGCCTATGTGATGCAGAATCAGCTGGCGGCGTTCCAGTATTTTCTTTCCCGGAATTACCTGGAATTTGAGCTGCTGACGGAAACGAGGTAAATATTTATACCGGGAAAGGGAAAGCAGATGAGGGAGATTTTAATATGTCCCAGCTCAGGCTGATCCAGAGATTTCCCGATGAATTTTCCCCGGATAATTACCGGAACCTTGTAGAGGAAAACGGTCATTCCGCAGTGGAGGCAGAGACTGTAGTCGTAACAAACAGTGATTATATCGTGGAACGTCTTCTTGGGTCCGGAGAGTTGTGTAATATCAGTGGTGCGGATCTTTCCGGCCGTGATCCGGGATATTCCTCCGTGAAATATACATTTCCGGGAGAAGGCCAGAAACTTGTTTACGGGTGCATCTGCCGGAGAGGTGAAGAGCTCAGTGAACAGGGAAAGGATTTTCTGGGATTCGTGAAGGAAAGACTTCAGATTTCCGGAAAGTGATAAAAGAATAAAGCAAAAGACCAGACGGGATTTTTCTGCACGGGACACAGGTTCCTGATACAGAAAAGTCCCGTTTTTTATATGGAATACACATCCATGCTAAAACCGACTGTCCAATATCCCCGTACCGGGGTTGTCCGAAAGCTGTTAAATGATAAAATAATATCAGCAGCACACTCCGCGTGCTGAATATAAAAACACTGTGATGCACATAACCTCCGCGCACTCCTATTTGTGCATACAAATGTTTTGTCGAATAATAACACGACCCTTTCAAAAGCAGTTATGGTTTTGGATGCCATAACTGCTTTTGAAATATGAACACAAATCGCTCCACGATTTGTGTTCATGAGCATGCAGCAGAGCGGAATGCGAATGTCTGTCTGAACTGTAAAGGGCAGTGGGAAAGGAAAATTATGAACAAAGAAAATAAACTGGTCATCCGGATCCTGAAGCGGATCCTTCTGCTTGCTGTGGTTATGTTTCTTCTGTCTGTGGTGGTGTTCTGGCTGGCGAGACTGGCACCGGGAGATCCCCTGCAGTCCTTTTACGGAGATTCCCTGGAAATGATGACCAGCGAGGAAGTGGCTGCGGCCAGAACGAGACTGGGTCTGGATCAGGGGATCGGGGTACAGTATGTAAGGTGGTTTACCAATGTAGTCCATGGTGATTTCGGATTGTCGCTGAAATACAGGCAGCCGGTTATGAATGTGATCAAACCGCTGATCGGAAATACTTTGGTGCTGGGAGGAATTGCTTATATTGTGATCTTTATACTGGCAGTTCTGATTGCCATATTCTGTACGCTCCATGAGGATCAGTGGATCGACCGGCTGATCTGCAAGATCGGAACAGCAGCCTATTATGTGCCGGCTTTCTGGCTTGGTGTGGTACTGATCCTGATCTTCAGTGTAAATCTTGGATGGTTCCCAAGCAGCGGTGCCTATGATGTAGGAATGGCAGATAGTATCGGCAATCGTATGAAGCATATGATCCTTCCGCTGGTAGTAATGATCTTCAGCCATCTTTGGTATTACGCATATATGATACGTAACAAATTTCTGGATGAGGTGCGGAAGGATTATGTACTTCTTGCCAGATCCAAGGGACTTTCCAAAAGAAAGATCCTGTGGAAGCATTGTCTTCGAAATGTAATGCCGACGATCGTGAGTATCATGGCAGTTTCGGTACCCCATGTAACCGGTGGGACTGTAACTGTGGAAGCTGTTTTCAATTATGCGGGAATTGGAAACCTTGCAGTGGAATCTGCAAAATATCATGATTATAATCTGCTGATGATCGATGTGCTGATCACGGGATTTATCGTATTTTTAAGCAGCTTTGTTGCACAGACTGTCAATGAAGAGATCGATCCAAGAATGAAGGATTCGGAGGTGAGGGTATGGTAGTTGACCGGAAGCTTTCAGAAGTTGAGCTTTTTCAGGTAGTTGGTGCCGGGTGGAAGCAGCATGAATCTGAAAAACGAAAAAAACATTTCAGGAAAAGCTGAAGGGGAAACCGGTATTTTCCATGTTCCTGCTTTTTCTGATCGTTTTGGGCTGTGTATTTGCAAATGTTGTTGCAAATCATGATCTCAGGTTTTATCTCCAGAATCTGAATACACCGCCGGGAAAGGAATTTATCTTTGGAACGGATTCGCTTGGAAGAGATATTTATTCACTGATCTGGTATGGCGGACGGGTTTCTCTGGTGATCGGGCTTCTGGGAGCTGCGATCATTACTGTGATCGGTGTTACCTACGGATGCATCAGCGGAACAGCAGGTCCAAAGGTGGATTCAGTTCTGATGCGGTTTACGGAAATGTGCGGAAGTATTCCGACGCTTCTGCTGATCCTGATCCTGTCAGCAGTCCTTCAGGCCGATGATGTGATCAGCATATCTGTGATCATCGGTATTACCGGATGGTTTGCACTGGCCCGTATTGTAAGAAGTGAAGTGCGGCAGATAAGGAACAGTGATTATGTGATGTATGCAAGACTTTGCGGAGGAAGTTTTGGATATGTGATGTATCACCATCTGATACCGAATTTTGTTTCGGCGATCATGTTTGTAGTAATTTCTTCGGTAAGCAGCTGTATTACCATGGAATCTACTTTAAGCTTCCTTGGCCTCGGGCTTCCGGCAGATGTAGTCTCCTGGGGAAGTATGCTCTCACTGGCAAATAAAGCACTGATCATGAATACCTGGTGGGTGATCGTGATCCCAGGAGTTTTTCTGGTCATTACTTTAATGTGCATTACCAGTATGGGAAGCTTTGTGAGAAGTGAGGTAAATAACCATTACAGCAATCTCTGATGCAGTCAAAAATATTTGAATATAAACCGTGATGAAGCATTCCGAAGTGTAGATAACCGGTTTGAAAATAAGGAAAGATGAGGAAAACAGAATGAAAAAGAGAACAGGAATCAACTATGGCAGAAAATATGCGGCGATAACACTGGCAGCAGTGACCGCAGCATGTACAGGAGCAGCTGCAGGCAGTGCGGTAACCGTAGCTGCGGCAGAAGAAAACAAAACTCTGGTATATGCAGGTGAGTCAGAAAGTACGATCAATCCCCTTCTGAATAACCATGATGAACTTCCGGATCTTATTTTTCAGGACTGATGAAATATGATGCCAATGGAAAGCCGGTAGAGGATCTTGCAGAGAGTTATACCTTTGACAAGGATACCAATACCTATACTTTTAAACTTCGAGATGGTGTTAAGTGGCATGATGGAGAAGATTTCAATGCAGAGGATGTTGTATACACCTATAAGGAGCTTACAGAGGATGAAACCCTAGGAGCCAGCATCACCAGCAACTATCAGGACATTACAAGTATTGAGGCACCGGATGATCAGACTGTGATCTTTACACTGGATCAGTATGATGCTGCCATGCTGGATTACTTTACCATGGGAATCCTTCCAGAGCATCTTCTGGAAGGGGAGGACATAAATACTACATCCTTTAACCAGAATCCGGTGGGAACAGGCCGTTATAAATTTGAAGACTGGGATGCTACCGGCGGAATGATCACACTGAAACGAAATGAAGATTATTACGGAAAGGTTCCAAATATTGAAACCGTTGTATATCGTACAGTATCGGATGAGACTACAAAGGCAACCATGCTCCAGTCCGGTGAGGCGGATCTTGCATGGCTGAATTCCAACTATGCTTCTCAGTTCAAGGATAAGGACGGATATAATTACTGGGAGTTCACCACAGCAGATTACCGTGGAGCGGCCATGGATATGAGCACAGATTTCTGGAAGGAAAACGGAGATTCCATCGGCGTTCTGAATTATGCGCTGGATAAGGATTCCATTATTGCAGGTGTTCTTGCAGGACAGGGAGAGCCGGCATACAGCCCGATCCAGAGAAACCCTCTCGGAACAGATAAGGAAGCCAATATCTACTCCTATGATCTGGATACCTTTGCAAAGAATATGGAAGAGCTGGGATGGAAAAAGGTGATGATGGGATCTATGAGAGAAACGGACAGAAATTCCACTTTACCATCCAGGTACGTGATTACGAAGAAGAGCGTGTGGATATTGCCAATGTCATGTCTGATATGCTGAAGCAGGCTGGTGTGGAAATGGAAGTAAAGCTTGTTACCAAATTTGACTGGGATGCAGGATACAATGGATTCCTTGCCGGCTATTCAACACAGTTTGACCCGGATATGGCATATGTAAACTTTGTAACCGACGCAAGTGGAAATAACATGCATTATTCCAATGCAGATGTGGACAAATATCTTGAGGAAGGCCGTCACGGTGAAACTGAGGAAGCCAGAAAAGAGGCTTACAGTGAATTCGAAAAGGCATACGCCGAGGCACCTGGTATCCTTCTGGTTGCTTATCTCCAGGGAGATTATGTAGGCGTTTCCGGACTTGACGGACTGGATACCACACGTGTTCTGGGACATCATTCCGTAGGTGTTATGTGGAATATTGAAGACTGGACATTACAAAATAAGGAAAAGATCATGCAGGAAACCGTTTTGGAATTAAAAAACTATTCGGTAAGCTTTGACACACCGGACGGCGAGGTACAGGCCGTCCGGAATGTTGACCTCACGGTAAAAAAAGGAGAGATACTTTGTATCGTAGGTGAGTCCGGATGTGGAAAAACTGTTATGTGCCGTAGTGTGATGAAGCTTCTGCCACCGAATGCACATGTAAAAAGCGGAGAGATCAGTCTCTGCGGAGAGAATATTACAGCCTATAAAAGAAAAAAAATGGAAAAGCTGTGCGGAAGTAAGGTAAGCATGGTGTTCCAGGATCCTATGCTGACGCTGAATCCGACGATCCCTGTTGGCAAACAGATCACAGAGGCTATTATCAAAAATCAGAAAGTATCCGGGGATGAGGCGAAAAAAAGAGCTGTGGAAATGCTGAAGCTGGTAGGGATTCCGGATGCAGAACAGCGCTATGGACTGCAACCTCATTTTTTTTCCGGAGGAATGCGTCAGCGTTGTGTGCTGGCTATTGCACTGGCCTGTGATCCGGAAATATTATTTGCCGATGAGGCGACTACAGCATTGGATGCAACCGTGGAAGCAAGGATTCTGGATCTGCTTCTTGAGCTGAGAGAAAAAACAGGGATCAGTATTGTGTTCATATCTCATGATCTGGGAGCTGTTGCAAGGATCGCAGACAGAGTTGCAGTTATGTATGCAGGAAAGATCATTGAGATCGGGACAGCGGAAGATGTTTATTATGATCCCCGGCATCCTTATACCTGGGGACTTCTGTCTTCTCTGCCTGTATTTGCAGGTGAAAAAGGGGAGCTGAATCCGATCCCCGGAATGCCGCCCTCTCTTTTGGATCCTCCGCCGGGAGATGCGTTTGCCGTTCGGAATCCCCAGGCACTAGCAATCGATTATGAACAGACTCCTCCGATGTTTAAGGTCAGCGATACGCATTATGCAGCCACATGGCTTCTGGATGAAAGAGCTCCGAAAATAGAAAAGCCTTCCATTTTGAAGGACAGATTACAGAAAAACAGCTGCCATAAACAGAAACCGGATAAAAAGGAAGCGCCATTTTTACAGAAAACAGAACAGAAACAGGCGCCTGTACTGATCGAAGCCAGAAATCTGAAGCAGCATTTCCGTATCCGTTCCGATTATACGATCCATGCAGTGGATGATGTTTCCTTCCGTATCCGGGAAGGTGAGATCATGGCACTGGTGGGAGAGACCGGATGCGGAAAATCTACAACAGCCAGAACGCTTGCAGGAATCTACCGGCCTACAGGCGGGGAGATCTTTTATCAGGGAGAAAGAGTGCCGAATAAAAAGGATCCTTTCGGAATGCGGAAGAAAATGCAGACGGAGATCCAGATGATCTTTCAGGATTCGGGCGCTGCACTGAATCCCCGAATGAGCATACGGCAGATCATGCTGGAGCCTGTAAAGATCAGCCGCAGGATCCGTGACAGAGAAATTCTGGAGAACAGGCTTCGGGAAATCCTGAAGGAGACAGGACTGGATGAAAGCATTCTTTCGAAAAAGCCGGGAGAGCTTTCCGGCGGACAGAGACAGAGAGTTGCCATAGGAAGAAGCCTTCTCATGGAACCGCGTCTTATCATTGCAGATGAACCGATCGCATCGTTGGATATTTCTATCCAGGCACAGATCGTCATGCTTTTTAAAAAGCTTCAGCAGGAAAAAAGATTTTCGTTTCTTTTTATTGCCCATGATCTGTCCATGGTACGTTTTTTAAGTGATACAACAGGCGTGATGAAAAACGGAAAGCTGGTAGAAATGGCACCTACAAAAGAGCTTTTTGAAAATCCGCAGCATCCTTATACACAGTCCCTGCTTTCTGCGATCCATATCCCGGATCCGCTGGAAGAGAGAAAACGAAGGCTGATCGAGTATGAAGAGCCGCAGTCTCTTGGAGAGGGCTGGAAAGAATTATCCGCATGTCACTGTGTGAGAATATAAGAACATGATGGAATACATATGCATGACAAAATGGAATATGTAAAATCCCCCGCCGGGGTTGTGGCAGAACAGCCGTGTTGTTAAACTTTTGTTATTCGAAATACTGAGAAACAAAGTGCGGAGAGGAAAATATGGGAAAATATATAATAAAACGGTTGCTGCAGCTGATCCCGGTCCTGATCGGGATCACATTTCTTTCTTTTGCCATGATGCGGCTTGCCGGCGGAGATGCAGTAACTTATATGTATGAAAATGCAGGCTCTGCAGTATCTCAGGAGGTCATTGATAATGCGAAGGCAGAATATGGCCTTGATAAACCATTCCTTGTACAATATGCTGCCTGGTTTGCGGGAATGGTAACCGGAGATATGGGAGAGAGCTATGTGTCTCACAGAGATGTCTATGAAACCTTTATTTCCAAGCTTCCGGCAACGATGATGCTGACTCTGTCATCGATCCTTCTTACAATTGTTCTTGCGATCCCGTTGGGAATCCTGTCAGCAGTAAAGCACAACAAATGTAGATTATCTGATAAGATTTTTAAGCTTTATCGGCAATTCCATGCCGAATTTTTTGCTGCCATGGTCCTGATGTATTTTCTGTCCATCAGGCTGGGCGTTTTACCGGTAGTCACAAATACAGATCTCGGACAGAGTATTATTCTGCCGACACTGACACTGGCGATCTCCATGGCTGCAAAATATACCAGACAGGTGCGTGCCACGGTTCTGGAAGAACTGAATAAGGATTATGTGACCGGAGCCCGGGCAAGAGGGATCCGCAGTCGTGTGATCATCTGGAAGAGTGTAATGAAGGCTTCCATGCTGACGATCATCACACTGCTGGCTCTGTCCATCGGTAATCTTCTGGGAGGAACTGCCATTGTGGAAAATATCTTTATGTGGGATGGTGTCGGAAAACTGGCGGTAGATGCGATCACCATGCGTGACTATCCGATCATCCAGGCTTATGTGGCATGGATGGCGGTCATTTATGTTCTGGTAAATCTGGTGACAGATATTATTTACCACTATCTGGATCCGAGAGTACGACTTGGAGGTGACAGAGCATGAGTGGAAAAAATAATATCACAGTCCGGAAACAGAAGATCCGGAAAAATCATACAAAAGCAAAGCTTGTCTTTTTTCTTGTGCTCACAGCATTGCTTCTGTTTGTAGCGGCATTTGCAAAATATCTCTGTCCTTATGATCCTTATGCCCAGGATCTGGCACTTGCTCAGAAACCGCCGGGACCGGAGCATCTGCTCGGGACAGACCGTTATGGGAGAGATATGCTTTCCCGTGTGATCATAGGAAGCACGACCAGTATTTATGCAACGTTGCTCCTGGTTGCGGTGATCACTGTGGTGGGAACGGCTATTGGTATTTTCTGTGGCTGGAAGGGCGGCAAAGCCGATACCGTTCTGATGCGTATCTCCGATCTGTTCCTGGCTTTCCCGGGACTGGTATTTGCCCTGGCAGTAGCAGGTGTTCTGGGAGGCGGTATCCAAAATGCGATCATTGCCCTGGCGGTGATCAGCTGGCCGAAGTTTGCAAGACTTGCCAGAGGGCTTACGCTGACTCAGAAGGACTCTGCATATCTTATGGCGGCAAAGCTTTCCGGAAGCAGTACAGGAAAGCTTCTGCTCAAACATATCCTTCCAAATATTGCAGGCCCCATACTTGTTACGTCAGTTCTTGACATCGGAACCATGATGATGGAGCTGGCAGGACTTTCCTTTCTCGGGCTTGGGGTAAAGCCTCCAATGGCAGAATGGGGAAGTATGATCAACGATGGAAGAAGTATGCTGCAGATTTCACCGTGGATGGTACTTGCGCCGGGAATGGCGATTTTTATTACGGTAATGATCTTTAATCTTCTGGGAGATACGATCCGGGATTATATGGATCCGAAAGAACGAAACAGGAGAAGAGGATAACAGGCACTTATAAATAAACATAACACAGAAAGTGAGAGCAGAGATTATGAAGAAAAAGATTCTGGCAGCAGTGCTTGCAGCGGCAATGGTCATGAGCATGACAGGAGTTCCGGCAGCAGCAAAAAGCAAAGAAAAGAGTGAAGGAACTACCTTTGTTTACGGAACTACCGGATACAGTGAAGAAATGGGAGATGCAGGATTAAACCCTCACGACAATTATTCCGGATGGAGCTGTCTTCGTTATGGCGTAGGAGAAACACTGTTTAAGTACAATGACAACATGGAGTTAGAGCCATGGCTTGCTACAGACTATGAATTTACAGACGACAATACAGTAAAGATCACTCTTCGTGACGGTGTGAAATTTTCCAGCGGAAGAACCATGGACGGAGAAGCGGTAAAGGAGTGCCTGGAGGATCTGATCGCAAACCATGACCGTGCACCTTACGATATGAAGATCGATAAGATCGAAGCAGATGGAATGACAGTAACGATCCATACTTCCGAACCATGTCCGGCACTGATCAATTATCTCGGTGATCCGTATGGTGCCATCATTGATATGGATTATGGCGTACAGGGAGAGGGTGGCTCTGCAAATGTGGCAGGAACAGGCCCCTATGTTGCAACAGAGGTATCCCCAACAGAGATCAAGCTGGTAAAAAACGAGGATTACTGGGGCGGAGATGTAAAGGCAGACAACGTTATCGTAAAATCCTTCTCAGATGGAAGTGCCCTGACAGCAGCATTGCAGACAGGCGATATACAGGGAACCTATGGACTTCAGTATGATAACTATGCACTTTTTGACGGAAATCCGGACTATCAGATCAGCTCTGTAGCAACAAGCCGCTGTTTCTTCGGACAGTTTAATATGAAATCTGAACTGATGCAGGATCAGAATGTGAGAAAAGCCATTGAGATGGGAATCGATAAGGATGGCTTCTGCAGTGTGATCATGGAGGGACGAGGTGTTCCGGCAGTGGGAGCCTTCCCAAGCAGCTTTTCCTATGGAAACGATGCGGTGAAAGCGCCGTCCTATGATCCGGAAGAGGCGAAAAAGCTTCTGGAAGAATCCGGATGGACAGATACGGATGGAGATGGCTATGCAGATAAGGACGGAAAGAAGCTGTCCATCACATGGCTGACCTATCCCACTCGTCTGGAACAGCCTAAGCTTGCAGAATATGCACAGTCCACTTTAAAGGACATTGGAATTGAGGTCAATGTTAACAATACAGCAGATCATGCGACATATGCGAAGAACGGAGAATTTGATGTATATGTAAGTTCGCTTACAACTGCACCTACGGCGATCCGGAATATTTCTTCACAAGTACAGTTGTATCTGATGCTGCCAAAAATTATGGCAAATACAGCAATTCTGATGTTGATGATATCGTAGCGAAGCTGCATGAGACCTTTGATACAGATGAGAGAAGCAAGCTTGCTGTGGAAGCGCAGCAGACCATTCTGGATGATGATGCGTATTTCTTTGTTTCTCATCTGAATATGGGACTTGTGTCAAAGTCAAATGTATCAGGGCTGACTGCTCATCCATGTGATTATTACGAGATCACAGCGGATCTGGAAGTGAAATAAGATGGAATCATTGTTGAAGCTTGAGCATGTGACGATTTGCTACAATGGAGAGCCGGTTGTACATGATGTGGATCTGGAACTGAATAAAGGGGAGATCCTGGGTGTGGTAGGCGAATCCGGAAGCGGAAAAAGTACCATTATCAAGGCAATCATGGGACTTCTGGGAAATGAAGGCATGGTGACAGAAGGCGATATCTGGTACAAGGGAAAAAATATAGTGGATATGCCGGAAAAAGAATTACGCAGACTTCTGGGCCCTGAGATCGCTATGGTTTTTCAGGATTCAGGAGCAGCCTTTGTCCCATCCGCACCGTAGGCGCTCAGATATATGAGAGCATGCGGGAGCATGAAAGGATCAGCCGTAAAGAGTGTGCAGAGCGCGCCGTCCGGATGATGGCTAAGATCGGCCTCAAGGATGGGGAACGTGTTTTGCAAAGCTACCCATTTGAATTGTCCGGCGGTATGAATCAGCGTGTGGGAATCTGTATTTCCATGCTGCAGAATCCGTCGCTTCTTCTGGCAGATGAGCCTACAAGTGCTCTGGATGTAACCATACAGAAACAGGTGGTTGAGGAAATGCTGCTGATGCGCAAGGAATACGGAACAGCCATGATCGTTGTCACACACAACATCAGCGTGGTGGAAAAAATGGCAGATAAGGTTCTGGTACTGAAAAACGGAAAGGTGAGGGAATACGGAAAAACAGCTCAGGTTTTGACAGCTCCGGAGGATCCTTATACAAAAGAACTTATGAGTTCGGTACTTCGTTTGAAACGTACAGGTACCGGAAACGGAGGCAGATGATGACAGAAAACAAAAACATTCTGGAAGTGCATCATTTGAAAAAAAGCTTCACCACCGGTAAAAAATCCTTCACGGCTGTAGATGACATAAGCTTTTCTCTGAAAACTGGGGAAGTATTAGGGATCGTAGGTGAATCCGGCTCAGGAAAAAGCACTGTGGCGAAGATGATCACACATCTGACAGAACCCACAGCCGGAGAAATTTTTCTCATGGAAAAGAATATCACACATGCAAGGGGAAAAAATCTCCGGGAAATCTACCGGGAAATGCAGATGGTTTTTCAGACACCGGCAGAATCCTTTGACCCCAGATGCACTCTTGGGGACGGAATCGGGGAAAGTCTCCGGAATATGGGGATAAGTAAGGCGGAAACCAGGAACCGTGTGGAAAAGCTTCTGCTTACCTGCGGACTGACTCCGGAATATGCAGATCGGTATCCCCATCAGGTCAGCGGAGGGGAGTGTCAGAGGGCGGCGATTGCCAGAGCCCTGGCTGTGGAACCGAAGATCCTGATCTGTGATGAAGCAACCAGCGCCCTGGATGTGACTGTGCAGAAACAGATCATGGAACTGCTTCAGAAGTTAAAAAAGAAAACCAGCTGTCCTTTCTTTTTATCTGCCATGACCTGGCCCTTGTCCAGCTGTTCTGCGACCGGGTGATCGTGATGCATGACGGACATGTGGAAGAGGAAGGGACACCGGAAGAGATCATTGAGCATCCGAAGACAGAGTATACGGAGCGGCTGATCCGGTCGGTACTGTAATAACAACAGATAAAAACAAAAGAGCGAAGCCCTCAGTAGTGCGGATACTGAGGGCTTTTTTGCAGGTTATACGTTGACGCATTTTCTCTCACCCGATATAATTAAAAAAGAATCGAAACCGGATGAAAACGGAATAAATATAGAGGAGACCACAAAAAATGGCAGAAAATTTACAGATCAGACTGTCAGATCCCGGTGAGGCGGATCGTCTGGCAGAGATCGAGGCAATCTGTTTTCCACCTGCGGAGGCAGCAAGTCATGAGGAAGTTGTGAAGCGTATGGGAGCATTCCCGGAGAATTTCGTTGTAGCAGTAAAAGATGAGCAGATCGTAGGTTTTATCAACGGAGGAACCACAGATAAACCAGTACTCCCGATGAATTTTATCATGATATCACTCTTCACAGAAAGGACGGGGAGATCCAGACGGTATTCGGACTGAATGTATCCCGGAATACCGTCATCAGGGGATCGCCGGAGAGCTTGTGGAATATTTCAAGGAGCTTGCGAAAGAGCGCGGAAAAAGAGCCCTGATCCTTACCTGCAAGGAGCATATGATCCCATTCTATGAGAGCCACGGACTGAAGAAGCTGGGTGTGGCAGATTCCTGTCATGGCGGAGCAACCTGGTATGATATGCAGATCTGGTTCTGAGAAATGAAGACAGTAACAGAAGAAAAAAGAAGAGTCAGCTGCAGAAACGAAGGTCAGCTGAATAAGAAACCAGAGGAAAAATAAATGAGAATACGAATGTACAATGTGGGGTTCGGGGATTGTTTCTGTATCCGTGACAGAAAAAGCAGCCTGCTTGTGGATTTCGGGGCAGCCAACAGCAAGATCGAAGGGCGGCCACGGAGAGAGGTCTTTGATGTGATCATCTCAGACCTTACTACTATCCGCAAAAAAATCTGCTTCTGACACATTTTCATCCGGACCATGTTTCCGGATTGCTTTATATGATGCGTTACCGAAGAGATGCCTACGAATTTGAAAAGATCTATCTTCCGGATGTATTTTCCGGTCCGGAAATGAAATACACACTGGCGCTTCTGCTCCTTGCGGATGTGACAAAAAAGGCCAGCCTTCCCGGAAGACGTGTCAGCCTTTTTGCCCTTGCAGAAGCTCTTTGCGCCAGAAGGGTAAAGATCGACCTTTTATCCAGAGGCTCAGAGTTTGAGGGAAAATATACGGCACTCTGGCCGGATCTCAGTGAAGTCAGCCGGGAAACGGAGGATGTATTTAATTCCCTGATCGAGAATCATGAAAACGCGATGACCGAGCTTGTGAACATTGCGGAGGAGGTACGTCAGCTGTTTCTGTCCATGACAGAGGAGACGCCGGAAGCAGAGCCGAAATCGGCTCCACTGTCTGAGGCATCTTTGGTGGAAGAGGATACAGAGGAATCCGAGCGCTCTTTGACAGAACAGACAGAGCCTGGTGGGGAAACCGAAGGATATACGCAGGAGAAGCTGGAGCTTATAATGGAAGATACAGGCGCAGCAGCTGAGGATACAGCAGAGACTCCGGAAGAAGCCGAAAAAGAGAGAGCACGTCGCCTCAAACCGGAAAAGCTGGAAAAGAAATTTCGTGAATTACAGGCAACCGAAGAATTTCAGGTACTTCTGGAAAGTGCGGAAAAACAGGGGCATTTTCTGCGTCAGTTCCGTCACAAGATCAGTCTAGCATTTCAGAATACCGGAGACGGAGAGCTGAACCTTCTGTTTACCGGAGATGTACAGCCACAGTACATGAGGATGATCGCAGAAAACTATGATGGCAGGATTCCGCTTCATGAGCATTACTGGTGTATCAAGGTACCACATCATGGTACGGAATCCCATTTCTTTGATTTCAGCAGCTTCTCCCCGGAGAATATGATGATCCCCAACGGAGCCTACTACGACAACAGCAAAAAGAAATCTAAGAATCAGCGCACTTCCATGCAGTACGGCGGTTTATTTTATATTAATGACGCGCATATGTATTGTTCCAACTGTGACTGCTGTGACAGCTATGAGAACGGATGCTCCTGTAGGGAGTATGACGTGATATCACCGGCTTATTATAAAGATATCTGATCATGTTACAGATGGATTTCTGGTGAGTTATATACGATCCGGTCATTCAGGCAGACAAAGAAGACGGTAATTTCTTTGTCTGCGTTTTTGTTAAAAAGACAGGATGTACATGTGGACTGAGGAAAAGATGATACAGGAGGAAAAATTTTGAAACAGATCGCAGACTTGCACATACATTCCAGATATTCCATGGCAACCAGCAAAGATGGCACGCCTGAGATGCTGGATCTCTGGGCGCGGAAAAAAGGTATCACACTCCTTGGAACCGGAGATATGACACATCCCATCTGGCGGCAGGAGTTGAAGACGAAGCTGATCCCTGCAGAACAGGGACTGTTCCGGTTGAAAGAGGAATATGTTTTGCCGGAGGCAGCGCATTATCCGGGAAAAGCACCTAGGTTCGTACTGTCCGGTGAGATCAGTTCCATCTATAAAAAAGGCGGAAAAACCAGGAAGGTGCACAGCCTGATCCTGCTTCCGGGATTCGATGAGGCAGATGCTTTTGCCGCAAGGCTGGAAAAGATTGGAAATATCCATTCAGACGGACGTCCTATTTTGGGGTTGCCCTGCCATGATCTTCTGGAAATAATGCTGGAGGTCAGTGAGGAGGGTATCTATATCCCCGCGCATATCTGGACCCCACATTTTTCCCTGTTTGGAGCGAAGTCCGGATTTGATACCATAGAAGAATGCTTTGAAGAACTGACACCTTACATCCATGCCTTGGAGACAGGACTTTCTTCAGATCCGGCGATGAACTGGCAGATCTCGGCGCTGGATGGCTATCAGCTGGTGTCCCATTCGGATGCACATTCACCGTCCAAGCTGGGAAGGGAAGCGGATCTTCTGGATATAGAGCTTTCCTATCAGGGATTGTGGGATGCAGTGCAGAACGGAAAGGGGCTTGAAGGGACGATTGAATTTTCCGGAAGAAGGAAAATATCATTTTGACGGGCACCGGAAGTGCGGCGTGTGCTTGAGCCCGAAAGAAGCAGAAATGTATAACGGTATCTGCCCGGTCTGCGGAAAGAAGCTGACCATGGGTGTGGATCACCGGATCCTGCAGTTATCTGATCGTGACGAGAGTTCAGCGGTCATGCCGGAAAGCGGCCGCCCATATGAAAGCCTGATGCCGCTGCCGGAGGTGATCTCCGCCTGCATGGGATTTTCCACGGCAAGCAAAAAAGTTCAGGGACAGTACGAGGCGCTGCTTGAAGGACTGGGTGCGGAATTTACCATATTGAGAGAGATTCCGCCGGAAGATATCCGAAAAGCCGGTGGAGAAGTTCTGGCGGAAGGCATCCGGCAGCTTCGTGCAGGTGAAGTTGTGCGGAAACCGGGATTTGACGGAGAATATGGAAAAATAGAATTGTTTTAACCGAATCAGGTAAGTTCCCGGCGAGGTTGCGAATATCGGCTTGATCCAATTAAGAAAATTTCTGAAATGGTGTGAAAAGAAGCAGCTGTTAAATATTTATGTATTGTGAAGAGTATTGCCGGTCATAGCGTGAGCTGCAAAAGGTAAAAGGCGATAATGATAAAGGATTGGAGCAGGATAGAGATCATGAAAGAAAAAATAGGCATCATATCAGACACTCACGGCCTTCTGCGGCCTGAGGTACTGGAAATCTTAAAAGACTGTAAGTATATCCTCCATGCCGGAGATGTCAATAAAGACGAGATCCTGGATGTACTGCGTTCCATGGGGAATCTCTATGTGGTCCGTGGAAATAATGATAAAGACTGGGCGGAAAATCTCCGCACCAGTCTAAGCTTTACCATTGGCGGCGTGAAATTTTTATGGTCCATAACAAAAAAGACATTGCATGGGAGCTGGGGGACACCCAGGTGGTCATCTTCGGGCATACTCACAAATATTTCGAGAAGATGATCGATGACAGACTGTGGCTGAATCCGGGAAGCTGTGGAAGAAGCCGCTTTGGCGGGGAGGTTACCATGGCGGTGATGACTGTAGAGGATGGAAAATATCAGGTGGAAAAAATTATTTTGGCGGAGAATTCCGGAAAATGATAAAAATTTTGTTTAAAGATCCTTTTGCGCGGATATGTTTCTGGGGATTACTGGAATACGCTGATGCATAAAAGGATTTTTTGTATTTTATTGGATACAATCCTTGTAATTTTGGATTTGTAGCGTATAATTAGAAAACGTTTAAAACAAAAGCGGTCTTACCACTTTTGCAAAATTCGTTTGAGCGCAGAGTGTGAATATGCGCTTTACATGAATCAGGAGGGATGCAACATGAAGCATGTGCAGCAGTTTAGCATCATCCTGTTGATTTCCGTCATTGGAGAATTACTGAAAACCTTTCTTCCACTTCCGGTACCGGCCAGTGTCTATGGACTGATCATTATGCTGGTGGCTTTGCTCACAGGTATTCTGAAGCTGGATCAGGTCAAAGGTGCGGCAGATTTTCTGGTTGAGATCATGCCGGTGATGTTTGTACCGGCAGGTGTGGGACTGATCACAGCCTGGAGCACTCTGAAACCGATCTGTGTACCGGTTCTCATCATGACGTTTATCAGCACGGTGATCGTAATGGTCGTAACAGGAAAAGTAACACAGGGAGTGATTCGTATGGGAAAGAGAGAAACTGAAAAATGATGGAATTCATAAAAAACTCCGCATTTTTCGGAGCAATGATAAGTCTGATCGCCTATGAGATCGGTCTGATCCTGAAAAAAAAGTTTAAAATGGCGATCTTTAATCCGCTTTTGATCTCCATCATCTGTGTTATCGGTGTTCTTTTGCTCTTCCATATTGATTATGATGATTACAATGAAGGTGGAAAATATATCAGCTATCTGCTGACCCCGGCAACGGTCTGTCTGGCAGTGCCCCTTTATGAGCAGATCCATCTGCTGAAAAAAAATCTCAAGGCAGTGGCTGCCGGAATCTTTTCCGGAACGCTGGCCGGGCTTTGCAGTGTTCTGCTTATGGCGAAATTGTTTGGCTTTGATCATCAGGAATATGTCACTATGCTTCCGAAGTCTATCACAACTGCCATCGGAATGGGCGTTTCCGAGGAGCTTGGCGGTATCGTGACCATCACCGTTGCGTGATCATCATCACAGGAGTTCTGGGAAATATGATCGCAGAGGTTGTCTACAAGGTCGCAAAGATCGAGGAGCCGATCGCAAAGGGCCTTGGACTTGGAACATCTGCCCATGCCATCGGAACTGCCAAAGCCATGGAGCTTGGCCCGGTAGAAGGAGCCATGAGCAGCCTTGCCATTGCCGTAGCCGGATTGCTTACGGTTATAGGAGCGTCTGTGTTTGCGGGAATGATGTAAAAGCAGATATCATAGGATTTCAAATGTCCTTTCAAAGTGTCACATTTTACAAGTCTGTCGTTTACGGCAGGCTTTTTTGTGGATCTTAAAGACGAACATATTTTTGTATAAAATAAACAAATGTTCGGAAAAACCATATTTGTACCGTTTTATTGGACTAAAAATGAGCTATAATGCAAACATACAGAAAATATGTTTGGAAAATATGTTCGATAAATCGTGAGACGAACATAGGACAGGGAGGATGGATCTTATGTGGAATACAGAGAGCAGCAGGAAGGCAGTATTGGCGGAAGGAAGATATGTGGAAGCTGAGAACGGACATTGCGGCAGACAGAAGCTTTCCTCAGGAATGGCAATGGTACTGGGCGCACTTCTTACAATGGAGATCATGCTTGGCGGAGCAATGCTGTTTAATTTTGATTTCCGTGGAGCAGATATCGTTGCCGTTGTATTGTCATTCATGGTATTATATTTTGCAGTGGTGGCATCACTGACAGACAAGTAGAAGAACGGAGGGAGAGAGGATGCCAAGGGTCTTTAACCAGAAGATTAAAATTTTATATCTGATGCGCATTTTTCTGGAGCAGACGGACGAAGAGCATCCGATGTCTGTGAAGGAGCTGATCTCCTATCTAAATAGTCTGGGAATCAGTGCAGAGCGTAAGACTGTCTATGATGATATTGAAACCCTGCGGAATTTTGGAATGGATATCCTGAACCGGCGGGAGCACCCGGCCGGTTTTTATCTTGCCAGCCGGGAATTTGAGCTTCCGGAGCTGAGACTTCTGGTGGATGCAGTGCAGTCCTCCAGATGTATCACCAATGGGAAATCCCGACAGCTGATCAGGAAGCTGGAGAGCCTTGCCAGTGTTTATGAGTCCAGACAGCTGCGGCGACAGGGATTTGCAGAGAACAGCATCCGGACTGTAAACGAGAATGTGTATTACAGTATTGATATGATCCAGCGTGCATTAACTGAAGACAGGCAGATTTCTTTTCAATATTGTGAATGGACTGTGGAGAAGAAGCTGTATCCGGAGAATGAGGGGGAACGATATTCGGTCAGTCCCTGGGGACTTGTATGGCAGAATGAGGAGTATTATCTGATCACTTATGACGAGAAGTGTGGAAGGGTTAAGCAGTATCAGGTAGATAAGCTCCAGCAGATCCGTATAGAGAAGGAGGTGCGACGCGGCAGAGAATTTTTGAGAATTATGATATAGGGGAGCTGACATCCAGGACCTTCGGGATGTTTGGCGGCAGAGAAGTAACCATATGTCTGGAAGCACATAACCGCTTGGTCGGGGTGGTGCTGGATCGGTTTGGCAGAGATATTATGATACACAGGAAGGATCCTGAACATTTCAAAACACTGGTTCGTGTAAATATCAGTGACCAGTTCTTTGGCTGGATAGCCAGTCTTGGCCCGGATGCGGTGATCGCGTCACCGGATGAGGTTCGCGATAAGTACCGGGAATTTCTTGAGAAAAGTCTTTCTAATTACAAATGATAAATATATGATAAAGAAAATCTGTATATAATAAAGATTCAGGAAAATTCACTCCTGAGTCTGCAGGTTTTCAACAGAAATAATATATAAAAAAAATAAATGAAAACAGACAAAAATGAGAAAAATTATATAATAACTGTAACTGAAATATAAAAATAATATAGATAGCATATGTGAAAAAGATAATAGACATTGCGATGTTTAAGTGCTATAATGCTTTCGACTCTTAGAAGGGAATAAATTTTGCCATTTCAGGCAGATTACGGACGGTGAAGATATGACTGTAAAAGCAAGAATGCTGAAGCTTCTGGAGCAGCGCGAGAATGAACTGATATCCGGAGAGGCGGCAGCAGCAGAACTAAACTGCACAAGGGCAGCCATCTGGAAAGCTGTGAAATCCCTTCGTGAAGAGGGATATACCATAGAAGCTGGACCAAACAAAGGCTATGTGCTTCGAGGAGGCAGCCGTTTATCGGAAGAAGGAATACGGCTTTACCTCGATCATCCGGATGTCCCTGTAAAAATATACAGAGAACTGGATTCTACAAACCGGGCAGCCAAGGAGGCTGCATTCAGGAGAAGCAGGTCATGGTGCACTGATACTGGCGCGCAGACAGAAAAGCGGAAGAGGCCGAAGAGGCCGAAGTTTTTATTCTCCTGAAAATGCAGGACTTTATATGAGTATCGTTCTAAGACCTGACCGAACTCTGAAGGAAGGACTCCTGATCACTACAGCGGCGGCAACTGCAGTGTGCCGTGCAGTGAAGAAAATCTGCGGGATCGACCTTGGGATCAAATGGGTCAATGATCTGTATCTTCATAATAAGAAAGTGTGTGGGATACTGACAGAGGCTGTTACAGACTTTGAAAGCGGGAACATTGAGTTTGCAGTTGTAGGAATTGGTTTGAATCTGTATATGCCGGAAGATGGGTTCCTGAAGATATACAGGAAACGGCTGGAGCATTTATTTGAAAACAGGAAGGACGCAGAGCATATAAACTGCAGTATTCTTGTGGCGGAGATCGTCAATCAGCTTCTTATGGAAGTGGAGACTCCGGGACTTTCCAGAGAATATACAGAAAATAATATCATTCCTGGAAACATGATCGTGATCACAGACGGACAGTGTACAAGGGAAGCTTATGCAGAATCCATAGCACCAGATGGAAGGCTTCTTGTAAGAGAACAGGATGGTTCAGAAACCCTGCTTTCTTATGGAGAGGTATCTGTACGCAGAAGGTCGGATTAAGGTCAATTGAAATAAATTGTGTATTTTGTATAAAAACAGATTCTTTTTGTACAAAACAGGCAAAAATAATATTGACATTCTGGAAATGCGGAGTAAAATAAAGTCAACTACAAGGCGTGGTCATACCAATTACAAAAAGATGCGATCAGCGCCAAGAGAAAAGGAGGGAGAAAAACGGGAGATTTATCAAGTACACTGGCAGAAGAGCTAAACAGTAAGACAGCCTTTACCATTCCGGTGTTTGGTGGAATACCAATTGCAGAATGCGTGGTAGTCACATGGGTCATCATGGCGGTTCTTGTGATTCTGTCTCTGATCTTAGTTCGGAATCTCAGTGTGGAAAATCCGGGTAAGAAGCAGCTGCTTCTGGAGACCGGGGTAAGTTTTCTTCAGGATTTCTTCATGGGTATCCTTGGAGAAGAAGGCAAACAGTATGTGCCTTATTTGATGTCAACCGTAATCTACATCGGAATAGCCAATATCGCAGGCGTATTTGGTTTTACACCACCAACGAAGGACATGAATGTTACCATTGCGCTGGCGCTGATGAGCATTATTCTGATCGAGTATGCAGGCTTTCATAAGAGGGGATTGAAGGGTTTCCTGAAAAGCTTTGCGGAGCCGGTTCCGATCATGCTTCCGATCAACATTCTGGAAATAGCGATCAGACCTACATCTCTCTGCATGCGGTTGTTCGGTAATGTTCTGGGAAGCTTCGTAGTTATGAAGTTGCTGGAGTTTGTTTGTCCGGCCATTCTTCCCATACCATTCAGCCTGTATTTTGATTTCTTCGACGGATTCATACAGGCGTATGTATTTGTATTCTTAACATCCTTGTTCATTAAGGAAGCAATTGAGTAGTGAAGCGGAAGATCCGCTTGATCTAAAAATGAAAAAAAATTGTATTTTACAGGAGGAAAAAAACTATGTTAATCGCAATTGGTGCAGCTATCGCAGTTCTTACAGGTATTGGAGCAGGTATTGGTATCGGTCTTGCAACATCTAAAGCAGTAGAAGCTATCGCAAGACAGCCAGAGGCAGAGAGCAAGATCAGTAAAGCGCTTCTTCTTGGATGTGCTCTTGCAGAGGCAACAGCTATTTACGGTTTCGTAATCGGTCTTCTGATCATCATCATGCTTGGCTAATAGGTAAAGACGAGATACTAATTCAGGATTAAGAGAGGCAGGTGGACCAGGTGATTAAAATTGATATCAACCTTGTCTTTACTATTATAAACCTGATCGTTCTTTATCTTTTAATGAAGAAGTTCCTTTTCGGCCCGATCATTGGTGTTATGGAGAAGAGAAAAGCCATGATCGATGAGCAGTTTGCTTCAGCAGAGAAGACAACCACTGAAGCAAACCAGCTGAAAGGACAGTATGAGGATGCACTGAAATCTGCGAAGGAGGAATCCTTCAGTATTGTAGAGCAGGCTAAGGACGAGGCAAAAGTACAGGCAGACAGCATCGTGAAGAGAGCTAATGATCAGGCTGGTCAGATTCTTGAGAAAGCAAGAAGAGATATCAGTACTGAGCAGGAAGCTGCTATGAAAGCGATGGAAGGCAAAGTGGCTGAGCTGGCAATGGATGCAGCATCCAGAATCATGGGAAAAAAGAACGACGAAGCACAGGATATGTCCCTATATGACCAGTTTTTAGAAGGAGCAGGTGATCCTCATGACAGAGACGTCCATTAATTATGCAAAAGCATTATACGGTCTTTCTGTCCCGGGGGAGGCAATCTGCGAAACAGGAAGGATTTTTAAGAATACACCTGAGATAGGTAAGATGCTTGAAAATCCACTTGTTTCCCTCAAAGAAAAAGAACAGGTAATAGAGCGGGTTTTTCCGCAGGAAATGAAGAGTTTTCTTAAAGTAACGTGTAAGTATCAGAAGATTGACAGAATCGGAGAGATCCTTGAAGCTTATGATGCTTACAGCCGGGAACAGAAAGGAATTCTCAAGGCAGAGCTTCTTTATGTAACACGTCCTGCCGAAGAGCAGGAAAATAAGATGAAGGAGTTTCTCCGTAGCCAGTTTTCTGCCAGAGAAGTGGAACTTACCCTTACAGAGGATAAAAGCCTTGTAGGTGGATTTGTTCTCAGGCAGGAGATCGTGAGTACGACTGGAGCCTCATCGGACGTTATAAGAAACTGAAACAGAAATTAACCCGGAGGTGAAATTGAATTGGGTGCAATAAATCCAGATGAAATCATTTCGATTCTCAAGGAAGAAATAAAGAACTATGACGAAATCAGCAAGGACCAGGAAGTAGGCACTGTCATCTCCGTGGGAGATGGTATCGCAACTGTTTATGGCATCGATCATGCCATGTACGGTGAGGTCGTGACCTTCGAGAATGGTCTGAAAGGTATGGTACAGGATGTCCGTGCCAACAGCATGGGATGTATTCTTTTCGGAAAGGATACAGGAATCAAGGAAGGCACCAAGGTTGCCAGAACTGGCAAGCAGGCAGGTATTCCGGTAGGGGATAAATTTATCGGAAGAATCGTGAACGCACTTGGTGAGCCTATTGATGGAAAGGGAGAGATCCAGGCAGAGGAATATCGCCCGATCGAGAACCCGGCTCCTGGAATCATCGACCGTAAGTCTGTAACTGTACCTCTGGAAACAGGAATCCTTTCCATTGATTCCATGTTCCCGATCGGCCGTGGACAGCGAGAGCTGATCATCGGCGACAGACAGACAGGTAAAACATCCATCGCAACCGATACGATCATCAACCAGAAAGGTAAGGATGTGATCTGTATCTATGTTGCCATCGGACAGAAAGCTTCTACCGTTGCAAAGGTAGTTTCCAATCTTGAAAAATACGGTGCAATGGAGTATACAACCGTATTCTCCGCAACAGCCAGCGACTGTGCACCGCTTCAGTATATTGCTCCTTATGCTGGTACTGCTCTTGCAGAGTATTTCATGTATCAGGGTAAAGACGTACTGATCGTATATGATGATCTTTCCAAGCATGCAGTGGCATATCGTGCATTGTCACTTCTGCTTGAGCGTTCTCCGGGACGTGAGGCATATCCTGGTGACGTATTCTATCTTCATTCCAGACTTCTGGAGCGTTCCAGCCGTCTGAGTGAAGAGGCAGGCGGCGGATCCATTACGGCACTTCCGATCATCGAGACACAGGCCGGTGATGTATCTGCATACATTCCTACAAACGTAATTTCCATCACAGATGGTCAGATCTTCCTGGAAAGTGATCTGTTCTTCTCAGGTATGCGTCCGGCAGTCAATGTTGGTCTTTCCGTATCCCGTGTTGGTGGTGCTGCACAGACCAAGGCTATGAAGAAAGCTTCCGGTAGTGTACGTATCGACCTGGCACAGTACAGAGAGATGGAAGTGTTCACCCAGTTCAGTTCAGATCTGGATGAGGCTACAACTGCACAGCTGAAATACGGAAGCTGTCTGATGGAGCTTCTGAAACAGCCGCTCTGCAGCCCGTTAAGTCTTCATCAGCAGGTAATTACTCTCTGCGTTGCGACTCACAAGCTGATGGTAGATGTAGAAAAGAAAGAGATCAAGAAATATCAGAAGGATCTTCTGGAGTACTTTGATAATGTATATCCTGAGATCGGCAAAGAGATCGAGACTACAAAGCAGCTCTCTGATGAGCTTGTAGAGAAAATCGTAAAGGCGGCAGAAGAATTCAGAGATAAGAGCAGGTAGGTGTTGATATGGCAAATGCAAAAGAAATACAGACTCGTATGAAAAGCATTCAGGACACCATGAAGATCACCAATGCGATGTACATGATTTCTTCTTCCAAGATGCAGAAGGCCAAGAAGATCCTGCAGGACACGGAACCATATTTCTATAATATGCAGGCTGCCATTGCCAGGATCCTCCGTCATATGCCGGACATCCAGCATCCTTCTTCAGTGAGCGTCATCTTGTTCCGAAGGATGAAAGAAAGGTAGGTACCATTGTCATTACAGGTGATAAAGGTATGGCTGGTGCATACAATCATAATGTACAGAAAATGACAGAAGATTTCATGGAAGAGGTACCGGGACATCACAAGCTGTATGTCCTTGGTATGGTAGGGCGTCAGTATTTCGGCAAGAGAGATGTGGATATGGACGGCAGTTTTCATTATACCGTGCAGAAGCCGACTATGCACAGAGCACGCCTTATCACGGAAGAGATCGTACGGGCATTTCTTGAAAGAGAGCTGGATGAAATTCACATTGTCTATACACAGATGCTGAATGCGATGGCAATGGAAAATGTGAATATGCAGCTTTTACCGCTGAAAAAGGCTGATTTTAAGGTGGGTCAGATCCCGGCAGATATTTATCAGGAGGAGATCGTGTTATCTCCGTCTGCAGATGTGCTTCTGGATACTATGATCCCCAACTACCTTACAGGTGTGATCTATGGATGTCTTGTAGAGGCATATGCCAGTGAGAACAGTGCGAGAATGACAGCAATGCAGTCCTCTACAGATAGTGCGAAGGCGATGCTGAAGGATCTTTCCATTCAGTATAATCGTGCACGTCAGGCTGCGATCACCCAGGAGATCACTGAGGTTATCAGCGGTGCTAAAGCACAAAAAAGGAAGTGATGACTATGAATAAAGGTAAGATCGTACAGGTTATGGGACCTGTTGTAGACGTTGTTTTTGAAGACGGACAGCTTCCGGATATCAAGGATGCCCTTGAAGTCGAGAACAACGGTAAGAGATGCGTTATGGAGGTGTCCCAGCACCTTGGAAATAATATCGTACGCTGCATCATGCTGGGAGCCAGCGAGGGCCTGCAGCGAGACAGAGAAGTAACAGCTACCGGAAGCGGTATCAAGGTTCCGGTTGGAGATAAAACACTTGGTCGTCTGTTCAACGTTCTTGGAGATACCGTAGATGGCGGTGATTCCCTGGACGGTGAAGAGCATTGGGTCATCCATCGTGATCCGCCTTCATTTGAAGAGCAGAAACCGGCAGTTGAGATCCTGGAAACAGGTATCAAGGTTATCGATCTTCTTGCTCCATATGCAAAAGGTGGTAAGATCGGTCTGTTCGGTGGTGCCGGTGTTGGTAAGACAGTCCTTATCCAGGAGCTGATCCAGAATATCGCTACCGAGCATGGTGGATATTCTATTTTCACCGGTGTCGGTGAGCGTTCCCGTGAGGGTAATGACCTTTGGACAGAGATGAAGGAATCCGGTGTTCTTGAAAAGACAGCCTTAGTGTTCGGACAGATGAACGAGCCGCCTGGAGCACGTATGCGTGTTGCTGAGACAGGACTTACCATGCAGAGTATTTCCGTGATCAGGAGCACAGAGATGTACTTCTTTTCATTGATAATATCTTCCGTTTTGTACAGGCAGGATCTGAGGTTTCTGCTCTGCTTGGACGTATGCCGTCCGCAGTAGGATATCAGCCTACACTGGCAACTGAGATGGGTGAGCTTCAGGAGAGGATCGCATCTACCAAGGAAGGTTCTGTTACATCTGTACAGGCAGTATATGTACCGGCCGATGACTTAACTGACCCGGCTCCGGCAACAACATTTGCCCATCTGGATGCAACAACCGTTCTTTCCCGTAAGATCGTTGAGCAGGGTATTTATCCGGCCGTAGATCCGCTTGAGTCTACTTCCCGTATCCTGGAGGCAGATATTGTTGGTGAGGAACATTACGAGGTTGCACGTAGAGTACAGGAGATCCTTCAGAAATATAAAGAACTTCAGGACATCATTGCTATTCTTGGTATGGAGGAGCTCTCAGAGGAAGATAAGCAGACAGTATTCCGTGCAAGAAAGATCCAGAAGTTCCTTTCCCAGCCGTTCCATGTAGCTGAGAACTTCACCGGTATCAAAGGTAAATATGTACCTCTGAAAGAGACGATCCGCGGATTTAAGGCGATCATTGACGGTGAGATGGATGATTATCCGGAGAACGCATTCTTTAATGTTGGAACCATTGATGATGTAATTGCAAAAGCAAAAGCCGAGGAGAACCGGCAGTAAGGAGCAGCTATGAGTGAGACATTTGGCCTGGAAATATATGCCAGCAATAAACTGGCTTATGCAGGACGTGCTCAGAAGCTTATTATCCCGCAGTGGATGGTGAGCAGGGATTTCTTGCCCATCATGCGAATGTTGTAGCTGCCATCATTCCCGGTGAGATGCGTTTTGAGGATGCTGACGGTAATGAGTATGTGTTTGCTGTGAGCAGCGGATTTGTTGAGATGATCAATAACCGTGCCAAGCTGTTCTGCCTCAGCGTAGAGAGTCCGGACGAGATTGATATCCGCCGTGCTCAGGAAGCAAAGGAACGTGCAGAAGAGCAGCTTCGTCAGAAACAGAGCATCCAGGAGTATCATATGAACCAGATGGCACTTGCGAGAGCGATGACACGTCTTAAGGTAACACATAAGCAGTAAATTTAAATCATATAAAAGATCCATTGTCAGGAAACTGACAGTGGATCTTTTTTTCTCTGTTATTTTGTGGATGAAGCAGGATCAGATTCGGTATTTTCCGGATCAGTAATGGAAGAAGCTTCAGAAGCTGTATCTTTGTCTGAGTTATCAGAAGTATGAACAGGCTTTTCTGTCAGCTGCTGATATGGACGATAGGGTTCCCAGTAATGTTCATCTTTTGTTTCGGTTTTCTGTTTCAGTTTCTTTTTCTGCTGAGTAAGAAGATAAATACCTGCAGCAATGATACCTGCAGCAATGACGATCTGCGGAAGGCTGTTGCAGATATTGTATACATAGTCGGCCATATTATTCGGTACAATGAAGTACAGAAGACTTGTGAAACGACTCCACAGGATGCAGATACCAAACAGGATCAGAACCCATGCAGCTGCACTCTGATGCTTTTGTAAGAATTTTCCCATATCACCGGAAAACTGATCCATGTGAAGAATGTAATTATCCTCTACAGAGTAGAATTCTTCTTCTGACAGGGATTTCAGATTATGGACATTAAAAAAACTATAGAACCATATCACCGGGAGAAACATGGCCAGCCATCCAAGACCGGTTATGGATGCCAGTGCGATCGATCCCCAGAACAGCAGCATAATGCTAAGTCCCTGTTTTTTAAATCCCATGTACATTTCCCCGGCACCGGGGATCAGGGAAAAGATAAATACCCAGAAACCATGTTTTTGTTTTTTCATAAATTTACTTGCCTCCGTTTATAATTTTATTCGTAAGATCGTTCAGATTATTACTGATCTTCTGAGAATGTTCACTGAGCTGGGAACCTACCTCTCTGGAAAGCTGGTTTAGGCCGAACCAATGTCAAGGGATGAAGAAATCTTAACTTTTGTTTCCGGTGAAGGATGAAGAGCCGTAAAATCTGTCTGAGATACAGAAAAAAGCATGATCAGCGCAACACCCATACCTACGGCAGTCCGTAAGCCTGCACAGAGAAGCTTCATCCAATAAGCAGTTTCATGTATTTTTCTGGAAGCCTGAACTTCCGGAGAAGCTGCCTTTTTCAGAATTTCATCCTGCAGATAGGATGGAGCATACTCAGAAGCGGCATCCTCATTCTGAAGAAGTTCATCCAGACAGAAATCACATTGATCCATATGCTCCAGAAAACGGATCATTTCATCCGTATTCATGGTTCCGTCCTGGAATTTCTGGAATTCATCCTGTGGTATGTGCATCTAATCACTCCTTTCCAGCAGTGCCTTTAGCATAGATCTGGACCGGTAGATCTGCGTCTGGACTGTTTTGATATTTTTATTCTGCGCCTTTGCAATTTCTGCGGCGGTTTTTTCTTCGCAGAAATGCTCAATGGCAACCTCCCTGTAGGGGCTCTTTAGCGCTGAACATAAATGTCGGATCCGATCCTTGAAATCTTTGTCCAGAAATGCCTCCTCCGGGGAAAACTCTTTATCATGGAGCTGTTCAAAATAGGTGTCCTCTGTGGGAATGGTACGTCTGCCGGCTGCTTTCAGATGATCCAGACATTTTCGGACTGCAATCTTGCTGAGCCAGGCTTTTTCGTAGGTGCCATCAAAACGGGAGAGATTTTTGTAGGCGGAAAGAAAAACATCCTGTGTCAGATCCTCGGCGTCAAAGGGATTGCCCACCGATTTCAGACAAATGGAAAATATTAAATTTTGGTATGTATGTATCAGATATTCCAGATATTCTTCCTGTGTGATGCAATCAGCTCCCTTCTCTTCCCGTTTCATTTATTATAACGCGGAACCTGAAGGAAAGACTTCAGCTTTTATGGAAAAATATGTAAATCATTGGATAAATGCCGTTTTTATATAGCGGGGAGAGAAATTTGGTCTATACTATAAGTCGTCAAAGCAGAGATGCAGAAAGGATGAGACAAATGACAGAGACGAAACGCTTATATTATGAAGATGTATATAAAAAAGAATTTACAGCCAAAGTCCTGGAGTGCAGAGAAGCAAAAAAAGGCTTTCATATCATTCTGGATGAGAGCGCTTTTTACCCGGAGGGCGGCGGACAGCCAAGCGATACCGGATATCTCAACGATGTGAAAGTAAAGGAAGTGCATGAAAAGGAGGGAGAACTTCTTCATTATACAGATCAGCCGATGGAAGCCGGAACAGAAGTACAGGGACGCATCGATTGGGCAAGAAGATTGATCTGATGCAGCAGCATTCCGGTGAGCATATGGTGAGCGGACTGATCCATGAGGCTTACGGATATGATAATGTAGGCTTTCATATGGGAAGCGATACCATTACCATAGATCTGAATGGCCCGTTGGATGAGGCGCAGCTTGCTGAGATCGAGCGGAAAACAAACCAAAAGATATGGGAAGATACGCAGATAAAGATCATATATCCTACAGCGGAGGAACTGGAAAAGATCGATTATCGAAGCAAAAAAGAGCTTACCGGTCAGGTGCGGATCGTAGAATTTCCAGGGGTGGATATCTGTGCATGCTGCGGAACTCATGTGACACATACTGGAGAGATCGGAATGGTGAAACTTCTTTCCGTGGAAAAATTTCGTGAAGGTGTCCGTATTGAGATGATCTGCGGAAAACGTGTGCTGGATTATCTGAACATGGTCAATGACCAGAACCACCAGATTTCTGTAAAGCTTTCCGCAAAAATGGATAAGACTGCGCAGGCAGTGGAACGCCTTCAGGAAGAGAATTTCCGACTGAAAGGACAGGTTGGGCAGCTGGTAGACGACATGTGCCGGAAAGAGGCAGAGCGTTATGCAGGAAGCGGAAGCGTTCTCATCTTTATGGATGGAATGGATGCAGACAGTGTGCGGAAGCTTGCAGACGCCGTGACACAGACCTGCCAGGGCTGCTGTGCGGTATTTCCGGAAATGCAGACGGAAGCTACAAGTATGCAATGGGCGAAAAAGACGGCGATCTCCGTCAGTTTACAAAAGAGATGAATGCGAAATTAAACGGACGCGGAGGCGGAAAGCCGTTCTTTGTACAGGGGTCGGTGCAGGCATCTGAGAAAGAGATCCGAAACTTTTTTGAGCAGTGATGAAAATGTTTGGGGAATGTCATGCACATATATTTCTCAATGGCTATGATTACCGGAAAGCCGTTGAGACACAGAAAAACGGGCCCCGGGATGTACTGATCCGTGCTCATTTTGAGGAATACCGGAAAAGAGGAATCCGTTTTGTGAGAGACGGAGGAGATCATTACGGTGTGTCAAAACGGGCTGCCAGACTGGCCCCGGAATATGAAATTGACTATCGCACACCGGTTTTTGCCATTTATAAAGAGGGTCATTACGGGAAGATCGTTGGAAAAAGCTTTTCAGACATGAAGGAATATCACAGAAGAGTTCTGGAAGCTGCCGCTGAAGGTGCGGATTTTATCAAGATCATGACTACAGGGCTTCTGGATTTTGCAGATCACGGGAAAATTACGGGAACGCCGCTTTCAGCAACGGATGTGAAAGAATGGTACATATTGCTCATGAAGAGGGCTTTGCGTGATGAGCCATACAAATGGATGCTATGGCGTACAGGCAGCAGTGGAGGCTGGTGTTGACAGTATTGAGCATGGGAACTATATGGATGATGAGACGATTTCCATACTGGCAGACAGTGAAAGCGTGTGGGTTCCGACACTTGTAACTGTGCGGAATCTTAAAGGCTGCGGAAGATTTGAAGATACGATCCTTGCATCTATTATAAAGACAGGCGAGCAGAATCTGAAGAAAGCTTTTGAAAAGAAGGTTCATGTGGCAGTAGGAAGCGATGCCGGTGCATATCAGGTTCTTCACGGCCAGGGTGTACAGGATGAAAGCAGAGCTTTTTTGATATACTGGGTGATACGCAGGCAGTACGAAGCTGGATGGAAGATGGAGAAAAAAGGATCCGTACCATCTTCCGTCACGGGTCTTCGAATTTAATACAGGTATAAATATTGGAGGTGCGTGATTTCGCAGGGTTGAAAGTAACCCGGAGATCGGCACCTTCTTCCATTCCGCTTGAGGAAAGGTCCGGAACGTTTTCACGGCTGCAGAGGATCTTTACGCCGTCGTATGTCTGGAGCAGCACGGTATTGGCGGTTGTGCCAGGATCGTGCCGGTTACAGTAGAAGTAATGTTGCGTACTGAAAGTATGTCCGGATCTTCCCCGGTGATTCCACGGATCTTCATGCCGCTGGTGGATTCACCATTAAATTTACCGGTATAGATAATGTTTACATAAGATCCAGGAGCCATTCCTCCTTTGAAATATACAGGAACGGAGGAAAGTGAAACAGTCAGTTCCGAGCCTGTGGTCTGCGGAATGACAGTCATTGTGCCAGTGCTGACATTTACGATCTTTGCACGGAGATGCTGCTCTTTTTCTTCGGTTCGGGGGAAGGAGTAGGAGTTGCTGCAGGTACTTTCAGTGGATCCGTATCGGAGACACTGATCACTTTTGTGAAACTGCCGTCATACTGCTTGTCACTCACGAGGGTTTCGTTGATGAATTTACCGCGAAAATGGACATAGACCCACTTGCCGGTCTTGAAGCCTTTTTTGTAGTATTGTCTGACACCGGTGACAGGGAAGGTTACAGTATTTCCCTTTTCTGTGACTATCACAAGGGCATTGGATGTGAGTGATTTCACTTTGCCTTTTAAAGTGCGGTCCTCCAGAGGAGTTTCATTATGATATTTGTCGGTTATTTTGATGGGGGAAATGGTGCTGATATCCGTTCCGGAAAGCTGTCCCTGGTAGATCACACTGACTGATCACTGGATACAACGCCGTATTTGCATTCAAGTCTTGTCTGGGAAACATCAAATACATAGGTTTCTCCATTGCTGGAAATCGTCAGGTGTGTACCGTCAAAATCCAGCAGTGTGCCGGTAAGCTCATCCATATAAACACGTTCTTCCGTGGAAGGCTCCTGATCTTCCTGTTCTGTGGAATCTGAAGCAGTAACGTCTGAAATTTTATCCTGAAGAGAAATAATATGATCATCGATCTGATCATTGCTGCAGCCTCCCGCAAAAAGGGAAAGGCCGAGAATCATACATGCAGCAGACAGTTTTTTCATTTGTGTCCTCCGACCCGGGATAACGGTCAGTCCTGTTTATCTGTAAGATCATGGTTTTCAACGCCGGTATAAAGTTAAAGATCTGGCGGAAAGAATCCCATTGCTCACGGCTGTCGATTCCATGGTTGATCAGACCCGTGCATTCAGTACAGGCATTGGTATCCAGATAATTATCGTAATAAATATGATAGGGATTTTGGGTGTTTTTTTCCTGCGGATCGTTCATCGGATCAGTCTCCTTATCGATTGATAAGGATCAGTATATGAAGGCAGGAAAGATTTTATACATATTAAGGGTATTATAGCAAAAAGATTTTTTGATTTCTACAGGGATTTACGGAAAATCCATGCATTTACTGAAAACGTGTTCCTACAGGCTGAACACGGAACCAGTAGGTATAGAAATACTGAAATCCAAGAGAGCTGTAAAGCTTTTCTGCGGAAGCATTGTTTTTTACCACTTGAAGATAGGCGTGGCTGGCGCCTCTTTTTTTGCCCTCATTGAGAAGACCGGTACAGATCTGACGGGCATATCCTCTGCGGCGATAATCTTCACGTACATGAATGGCATAGATGCGATGTAGTCGCGATCCAGGATTCCAAGACCTGTGGCAATGATCTCGCCGTTTTTTGTTATGGAAGCGCAGACAGTTTCCTTAAGAATGGCACGGTACATGGAAGGAACGACGCTTCGATGAATCGGATTTGTAGTTCTTTTCAGGTCAAAAAGGCTGTGGATCCAGAAATCCGGAATTTCATCGGAAAAAAGCACATCAGTGACAGGCGCATCCAGAACGGCACTGTCCAGATCTACAGTCATAACATTTGTTATGTGCTGAACGGAATAGCCTCTGTTTTCCAGCATATAGTCAAAATCCGGGGATACAAGGGGGCTGATCTTAAAGATCGCAGGAGTGCCCAGACGCTTATAGACCTGTTCGCAGTAGGGGATTTTTTCGCGCCATGGAAGTGTGGAGGTTCCGAACTGTTCCACACTGTTGGTCCTGTGTGTATAAAAATAAGAAAAACGTAAGATCCATCCGTCATAAAGTTCCATTTTATGGGAAGGCCATGCGTTCAGTGACATATCTTCGATTTTTTGATCGTTGTTTCCATAGTATTACCTTTCTGATATGATCAATTTATAAAGTTTATCTGCCAGGATCTGATGCCCCTGTGGTGTGAGATGGATACCGTCAGAAGTTATTGATGCAGGCCCGGACCGTGCAGCTTCCTGATCCAGATCGTTCTGCAGCGGGAGAAAAACGGCGCCATGATCCTGACTGATCTTTTTAATATGCACGGACATCTGTGAAAGAAGGGGAGCCCAGGAAGCGTAGCAGCGTGGCCATGGAAAAACAAAGGGTTCCAGGAAATAGAGCTTTCGTTTCCGGGAGTTTGTGCAGGATAGCTTTTTTGCAAGGAGCTCATAACGGGTGACAAATTTGTTCATCAGATCCTGCTGTTGTGCAGATGAACGGCGGGTGTTCATCATGATCCCCACATCATTGATCCCGATCAGGACGGTAACAATATCCGGATCAGAGCTTTCCAGCCAGAAATCTGTGTTCTGAAGAAGCCGTTCCAGGGTGAAACCATCAATACCTCTGTTTTCAATGGAAAATCGGTGATCTGTGTTATGAAGCAGACAGGAGAGCTGCTTCACATATCCTTTTCCAAGAGGATCTGCGGAGAAAAGCCGTCCGCAATCTGTGATACTGTCTCCGAGACACAAAATGCGAGTCATCCAATTCCTTCTTTCTGTTATACCGGGCGGATCATTATCCGCAGTCGATTATTTTCGTATTGGTGCTTTGATAGTAGCACTTACATCAGCAGTGGTCAAGCGTACGAAATACCGGAAAATGGGTAAAAAACGAATAAACGTGAAAAACATGAAAAT